>Ga0116185_1000598_pt1 | contig 40779 bp, 37 predicted proteins | sample AD_JPNNA7_MetaG_FD_89754 | JGI IMG/M metagenome (GOLD analysis project Ga0116185, IMG submission 89754) | Active sludge microbial communities of municipal wastewater-treating anaerobic digesters from Japan - AD_JPNNA7_MetaG | ecosystem: Engineered > Bioreactor > Anaerobic > Digestate | place...
TATTTTTCCTTTTGAATATTTTCAATTGATGGCTCGAAAAGGAGATCACCAATATACTTTTCAATGTTGTTTATTTTTATATATTGTCGATATGCACTTGTCAGTAAACAGTACGTTTGTGGAACGGGATATTGCTTATCAATGAGATATTGCAGTCTCTCTCCTTTTGAACCTAAACAGTTAACCGATCGGTGCGCTGGTAGTTTTACTAAGTAGGACATTCTCATCTTCATTGAATAATAATTTCTCTTGTTTTATCTGGACCACTCTTCATCAGCTTGCTGTATTTATATTTTATAGCCCGATAAAATAGTTGATGTTTTTTAATTAAATGTCCGTTGTTCCTCAGCCTATGTAATAGTTTTACCGGCGACAAGTAGGCTAGATCGTTATTGATAATCCATTCCCATACATAATGTCCATTTGCCCAGAATGTCGATGCATATCTATTCATAGCATCATAAATATTTTTATTGTCACGATTCCATATTATTTGCAGTGAATTAAGCACCGATATATCTTTTTGCAATATTGCAGTTGCCGATAACATCCCTGCAAGTTTTCCGTACTTAATTGCAGGTTCTACACCCATACATGTCCAGTTCGTAGCCATTCCTGCTGCATCACCGACATACATAATGTTCTGACGTGTGAGATTTTTCTTGTAAGTAATGGGTATTATGCCTCTATCAATGGACTCAAGCTTTGCGCTTTTCAATATGTGACAATATGGTTCAAATTCATTTACAGCTCTAAAAAATTTTCTTCTTACCTCTGCAACATCGAGAGTTATTGAATTTGATATCGTGGCGTAACCAAAACTCACCCGGTTATCCTCCAACGGATAAAACCACCCCCCTCCGTTTCCGAATTCATTATTTGGTAACAAGAAATATGCAATTTTATCGCGAATGAGTTGCACTCCAGAAAATATTGCACCAAATGGATGACTGAAATACCTACTCGCAATAACTTCTTCATCGTTAGCTGTCGAATTTCCTCCGGTACAATCGATAACAATTTTTGCCGTGAGATTTCTCTCATCACTCACTGGCACGCATAAATCCTTTCCTACACTATATATTCTTTTTGCGTAACCTATAATATATTCGAATCTATTTTCTACTCTTGAAATATTTTGAAATATTTTTGAACATGCTTTCTGATAATCTAACACGACCAATGGATGATCACTAAATACATATTCTATTTTACTGCCTCTATAATTATGAAAAGCAAAACTGCTATATCTTCCCTTAATACAATCTAATAAGTCATTTTCATCTGTAACATCTGCAAACGTCAACGGCACGCTCTTATTGGATCCAATCGTCTCTCTTTCAACGAGTGCTATTTTGAGACCACTTTGACGACTCGCAGTCAAAGCACATGTTACTCCAGCTAATCCGGCCCCAATGATGACTATATCGTAATTATCTTTTTTCATGTTGAATTTTGATAGTATTACACACCATGAAGGTATATTGTCGACACAATATCTATATTCTTTTGACGATAGAGTTTATCGATTTTATGGGATAACTATTCCTTATCAATTCAATTGAATACAGTTTTCTGTAAATAATAAATATAAACATAAGGACAGCAAATTTGTAGTTTCTCGCCTCATATAGTAGGATAATCAATAGATAGAACGGAAGAACGACGGATGGGAATGTATGGTGTATAAATTGAACAATATCCTTGCGCCCCGGTTTGTATGGATTTGCATCCTTCTGCCCCTCCTGCCTTCTTACTTGCCAGATGTTTAGACTGTACAGAATTACATATCCTGCCAGGATAGGAAATATCAGCGATATATCTAATATTTCCAAATGCATAAGTCCCGAATACATCTTCAGGAGGCACGGAATCATTAGAATTTTCTCGATTTCAAGTGAGTATTGAAATACTTTCTCTGTAGTCACAGTACCCGCCTGGATTGCAAACGTCTCCGTGCCGGTGTTCATATCTCTTCTGTAATCTTCCAATTGGTGATTCAAATCCGATGATAAACCGCGAAAGAATATATAAAGGGTGAAAATACTGACATCAACCCATTCGAAGTAATTAAAAGCGGAAAATACGAGAAGCGTCGGTAAAACCCTTTGAGCAATGACGACGAATAATAACCCTGTTATCCCTCGTTCTTTCAGGCGAAGCGGCTTGAGCGAATAAAAGGTTGCAATGAAGAGCCAGCTTGTCCAAAAAAGAATAAATAGTGGCTTATCTATAAATCGTGTTCCCGCGGCAATAGATAATCCGAGGAACGTGCTAACAATGATTACGGCTTTCCCTGCCGTATCCTCCTTAAAAGTATTGTCTTTTTCATGCCGGGCATCCAGTTCTTTATCTGCCAAATCATTGATCAGGTACCCGTATGTCGTTGAAAACATACTAAAAGTTACAAATATAAACAGGTCGATCATAAACTCGCCCGAATAAAGTTGATTCCTCAAGGCGATGTAGAATATGAGAAATAGATTCTCTGCAATCGAATTGTATCGAAGGACGGACCAGTTACGCCAACCGAAGTATCGGGTAACATAACCTAACGATTTACTGATGATTGTATTTCGGACGTGCATTAATGAACTGCCCTGTCGACAGAGCCCCCCGATATTTTTCACTGACGTAGGCATTGCTTTGAATTCTGCAGTCAAATGCAAAGCTGCGATCGGGGTAATCCTTCCAGGTGGCATTGATATAGCAAAAAGCTTTAATGTTAGGATGCTTGGATAATAAATTTAACACAGGCTGATACCACGATTTCCATGCTGCCTCACCCCCAATAGACCCTACATACCTGGGTGTGGCTTCCGCTATCATCACGGGTTTTTGATGTTTTGCTGCTGTTTGAATGAAGCTGCGAATAAATGCATCCCTGTCCGCATGATTATCGAAGATATTGATTCCCCACCAATCTACATATTCATCACCGGGATAATAGTCCATGTAATCACGAGCATCGAGTGTGTTCCATACAAAAGCCACATTTTCAACCTGCTCACTTCGCAGAGTTCTGTGAATTCTTTTCCATGCTCTGATCCAATGTTCTTTTGACGCATGCTTCCCTTGACCATTCCCCCCAAACTCATACCCCGGGCGAAGAAACACAGGGGCCGCGATTTTCTTAAATAGTATTCCTAGCTCACGAATCTTTCCATCGTAATTACCGTCAGCAATGTCTTTTGTTATATCGCGAGGGTTGACAATGCCGTGAAATGGGAAATAGTTATAAAAATCTAACCCGATTTGCAGCATGTAATCGTATTTTTCGTTGGCAATTTCTTCTATTCTTCTTTTCAGTAATGTGAATCCTAGTATATCAAATGAAATGTAATGCATGATCATTTTAGGCCTGTGGCGGCACGTTTCGGTATAGTCTTCGATTCCTTGCCAATCCACACCCAGTTTTGTAAGACTTATTGGCCTTACCTCTGCCTGGGCACAGTGATAAACGAATCCATCTTGCGGTTCATAGTTTGCCTTGCCATGGGCTGTAGCTTCAACCACAGGAAATACTGCGCAGTACACAAGAAGTATAATTGCGCTTTTGATTCGGATTCTCATTGCATTCTTAAAATCAATTTGTTCTTGCCAGAAGAATCTTTCCCAACATAATCAATTTATCGTTTCTTCCGGCAAATACATTCGTAGCCTCAATTGCTTTATCCGCATATTCCTTCGCCAACTTCTTCGACTGTTCCGCACCTAATAGTTTTACGAAATTTCCCTTGTCTTTTTGGATAGATTTCCCCATTTCATCCGGATTTCCATCGGCATCAAGCAAATCATCCATGATCTGGAATGCAAATCCAAGGTTCTTTGCAAAGTCATCCAGAGCCTTCAATTCGTGTTCTGATGCATCTCCTATGATTCCTGCCGATGTTCCCACCGCCATAAACAAGGACGCTGTCTTATGGATGTGAATATATTCCAGAGTGGAATATTCCATGAATTGGTCAGAATATTTTAGATCTACGAACTGGCCGCCAACCATTCCTTCTAGTCCTACGACGTTTGTCAATTTTCGGACGACCTTTGACTTCTGTACATCCGACAATTCCGGATCCTCCAACACAATCTCATATGCTTTCGTGAGCAACCCGATGCTCGCCAATGATGCTACATCTTGTCCGTATATCATATGATTTGCCGGCTTTCCGCGTCTTACTTCTGCATTATCCATATGCGGGAGGTCGTCCATAATGAGGGACGCGGTGTGAATCATCTCTACAGCACAGGCTAGTGATATCAATTTTTCCTTCTTGACCCCAAACAGTTCACCAACAATAAAACAAAAGAGTGGCCGGACTCTCTTTCCTCCTGAAAAGAGCGAATAATCTATAGATTCGATCAAGACTTTCAAAAGAGGTTCATCATAGATCATGTACTCTTTCAATCTCTGATCGACGTATTCCTTAGCTGTTACAAAATCAGCCATCAAAGCTTTCATGATGAAACCTGCCTTCCCTTTTTCAGTCCTTGGCAAATATGCCCTGAGTAAATCCTATTGCCCAGTAGATCAACCCGATTGCAAATATTGCGAGTACATGCGGGTTTCTGCATACTATCTGTGGCTCGCATTTCATAAATGTATGTACGGTTCTTGAAAACTTAACAATAGGCAGTAACGGGATCAGCGGTATCGCGATTGCCTTGTTCCGTGCGATTGTCGAACCTTCCAGGGGAATTTTCTTCAGTACACGCGACGTGATATTACCAATTCGCAATTGGTGCCCTGTATACTCCTTCCATTTCGATCTGTGGTGGTGATAAACTTGAATTGATGGATCGAATACAATTTTTACGCCCGCTACATGAAGCCTGTAATTGAATACTAGATCCTCCTGTGGATAATATTCTTTCTTAAAGCCTCCGAATGACCTAAATATCTCTTTTCTATAGGAAATATTGCATGTGGGAATGTGCCTGACTTCGCGTTTGGGTTGACCGGGAATAAATTCCCTGAATTCGGCTATATACCCAGCCAATGCAATGAGATCCCCTTCCCTGTTTCCGTTTCTTACGGCTCCGCCGACAGCACTTATCCCGCTGCCATAGGCTTCTGATATCCGTATCAACCAATCCGGTGCGGCAATGCAGTCCGAGTCTATAAAGGCGATTATATCCCCTTGAGCTTCTTCGACCCCCATATTGCGAGCTGTACCTGGATCGGTTTTCTCTTTTAAATGTATATATTTTATTCCAGGATGATTCAGAGTTACAATTTGCGGCGTCCCGTCTATCGAGCTGTCTACCAGAATGATCTCATAATGCTCCCCATGAGACTGATTTCTTAGAGAATTAAGACATTTATCGATTGTTTTCTCTGAATTATAGGAAGGGATGACGACTGAGATCATTATAGTTCAGTTCGATATATCCGGAGTAAAGAGGAAATATCGGTGATGTGCCCACATCCGTTTTATTGGTTGTGGAAGATCCTCAAGGTAAGAGTACTTCATGATATCTTTCTCAAGTCCTTCGTTTTTTCCATTATAATAATCCAAAATGCACCACCGCTTCGCCTCTGCTCTTTGATATCTCCTCGCTAACCATGACAGCCCAATTTTCTCTAGCAATTCCTCTTTTTTCATTGCAATATCCGGCCATGGAGGTACGTCAAAGTATCCATCTTCAGCCAATCGCCATTTCAAGTTAGACATAATATTTTTTATAATTCTCGGCTTTATGTTATCAGCAAACAGACTCTTCTTTTTCCGTTCAGCAGCTAACATTAAATATCCTATATTTTCCCTATTAGGTACACAAATTAATATGACTTTTTTTGTGTTTCGTTTCATTTCTTTCAGCAAAAGATCAATCTTTTGTACATGCCATAGCGCAGCAAAATTCCAGCTTAAATCGAATGTTTTATTTTCAAATGGAAGGACATACTCATTTTGCGGCAGATAGACTACATTTGCTCTTAATCGTGCTTCCTGCCAAGTATCTTGGATCGCTTTCGCTCTTATCTCGTTATCGTCCACAACAGTTACTTCCACTCCGTTTAGAGCCCACCACATGCTATTAATGCCCGAAATACCCGTCATGCCGAAGGAAGGTACTTCTAAAATATTATTGATCGCATATTTTTTTCTAATATTTTCAAATAGCCGGTGGAGAATATACCTCTCATATGTAGTTCCCATTCCTTCATTCATATATATTGTGCCTTCATTTAAAAATATCTAAAACAATAACAAGTATCTTCATCGCACATCAGTTATCATTTTTCCGAGAATATTCATAAATCGCCATTTTCTGATAAAGAATTGGTGTGAAATATTGATTTTGAATTCTGTCAATCTCCGCCATTTCAATATTCTTCTTGTCTTTAAGCATAAAGTCTCTTTTAAGAGTTCCTTCTGCTATAAAATTATCTAATCCGACAATTATTACACTTTGATAATTTTCGTATTCGATATTACTCTTTCCTAGCCTGCAGACACGACAGGAGTAATCAAATGGAGCCATTTCTATTAAATAACCTTCTCTACCTTTTTGTTTATCATAACGAAGATATTGATCTGAATAAGTTATAATGTTCTGATAAATAAAATTATTTTTACCCATATTACCTGGAGCTGGCTGAAATGTTCCCACAGCATATGAATGGCTATAAAGAATGCCCGATAGTAAGAATATGACCGACAGTATATTTATGATATATATTCTATGACTACGATAGATAATCACTATAATTAACGGCAGTAATATTGCAACGAATCGCCCCTCTCTAACATCTGTCCACATTACTGGATTAATGGATAAAAGTAATAGAATTCCGAATATTATGCTGATGGCGAACCTTCTATTTTCATTTTCAAGCGTATCACCTTCGCTGTCCATCATGAATATTCTATATGCGAGAAATACGCATGATCCTATTATGATCAGCGATAGATAACGTACCTCCACGTCATTATATCTGATTAGGATGTGCACAATAATCAATATAGTTGTTAATAATACGGCTATAGTTAACTGACCACTGCATCTTTCTTTGTCATTCCTATCTCTTATCCAATTGAACAAATATATCAGGCATACACACAATATTGCAATTAGGAAGGGTTCGACGTACAGAAATTTAAATATCATATTACCAGTCTGAAATGCCATGCGAGGAATACTCGATATCGAGTAGTAAACAGCGTAGTTGAGATTATATTTTATAGCTGATATTGCAAACATTGCGATCATGAATATTATTACTAATCCTGCAAGCTGATTCTTGCTTATGCTAATTCGCTTTTTTGCAAGATAAACCGTAGCCATATATGGAATCAGCAGAATGAAATTGTAATCCGCAGTAATACCCAAGATGCCAATTATTAAGAATAAAGGTAATTTATTACTATTCTTTTCAAGATAACTTTCTCCAATCGAGATGAAAAGAATTGAAAATAAACATACAAGACCCCACATTCTACTAAATACAAAAATGTTCAGAATGCAAGCCGAAGAGGCCAGCCCACAATAGAATATAGGTACGGATCTATACTTTTGAAGAAATCGAATTAGGATAATGAGAAAACCTAATCCAATGAAATAATTAGCTATCCTAATATGATATGGGTGATATTCTGTAAAAATAATTTGGATTGTTTTTTGAATCAAGTGATAAAAAGGGGGGTGACCAATCCCTGAATCTTTTAGAGTTAATATTTCCTGAATTGAACATCGCTCAGCGTAAACCCATGAAAATAATTCATCGACATGGAATGGTTTCGATAGAGCAGCATTCCAGTAAAATAAAGTGAATATTATACAGGGGAACAACAAATGAAGTATTGTGTTGCGTCCAGTAACTGACGCTGAAGAGAGATTATCTGTCAATTGATTGATTTCTCGATTTGTCTAGCAGCCTTGTTCCAGGGTAGACATATTTTTAATAAATTCTTCTCGTGTATCGAAAGGCAAATAATTTAGAGAGTTTTTCGTCTCTTCGATATCGTAGTGCCAGTCCTTAGACACCCAGGCTGCCCTGCTTTCCCATTTATAGTTTCCCACATATCTTAAAAATATCGAAGCGATATGATAAATAATAGTAGGAATCCTGTAATACCTGGGATATCTATTATTATTGTAATGAATATGAATCCGATTTACCAGTTCACTAAATGAAATCGGTTCCTCATCCGCAACAATAAATATTCTTTCTTTCAAGTGCCGAGCTTCTATAATATTATTAATTACATTAGATAATCCCTGCACAAACAGTAGATGGATCCTAATATCTCTAGAGGGAAGAAGTAAGTGGTGTCTCCTTACAAGGTCGATCAATCGCGCAGGAAAGCCGCGATCGCCGAGTCCGTAAATAATCGCTGGACGTATGATGTACCCGTCCAATCCCTTTGCGATATAGTTTAATACCCTTTGTTCTGCCGATATTTTCGATTGATGATAAGCATTATCTCCTGCTAGGGGCGTGCTTAACCCCGCCGGCACTTTCGATGGGATAGTTCCATACACTCCCACGGTACTACAGAACAGGAATTTTTTTATTCCGCTGCGAAGTGCGTGCTCCAACAATAATTCAGTCCCCAGGACATTGACTTTATAGTATTCACTCTCCTCCCCCGAACCAGCACCTCTTAATGCAGCCAGGTGAATAATATATCCCACCCTGTGCTCGTTAAATATCGCCTCCAGAACTTGATCATCATAAAAGAGGCCCCTGATCAACAATACTCCGTCTTTTGATAAAGCATTCGTATTTTTGTAATTATTGATATGACGGACGATCGCAAGAACCTTATATTTCCCTGTTGCTACAATCTCTCTGGATACGTGCGATCCGACAAAACCTGTTGCCCCTGTAATCAAAACGATTTCTTTATCCATTCCCCCGCACCAGATGCCAGCCTACGCGCCATAATGTTTTTGTATGATGCAGCATGTTCGTATAACTTGCGTTGGCAAGTGGGCAATAGCATTTGCCGTTTTTTATCCGAGTTCGCATGGCTCGCGCATTTTCGGAATACCATATCTTACGAAGGTTATACTCATTATCCCTCAGGTTTCCTGCAGATTCAGCTTTCACACAGCACATCCAGACGTCCCCATCAGGAGCGATCTGTCCCGATGCAATGCCCGCATAGCATGGTATGATCTGACGCTTTTCCTTCAGGATATTCTTTACCATTTGATAATACTCCATCCGGAATGCGCGAGTGAGCTTGCCTACTCTGTTGAGGGAGCCCTTTTGTAAATGACGAGTCAGAAAATCTACAGCGGCCCCGTATTCCTCGACTGATGGAGTAATATCCGTTCCGATTGTCTCCAGCTCATTCCTTTCTTCAGCGATTTCGGTTATATAAGAATCTGGACGTAAATCTTTCAGTTGTTCGTAAATAGCCGGAATCCGGGATACATTAAACCGGGAAATAACCGTGTGAATACCCACAGAAAGATTTTTTTCTTTGAGTCTCTTTAACCTGTAAAATGTCTCAACGGCCCGCTCGTAATTGCCCGGAACGCAGCGAATTTCGTCGTGTTCCTTCCCGATTCCATCGATCGACACATTGATTACTAATTGCGACTCGAGGCAATGATCTGCAATCCGTTGCACATATTCGGGTACTCGGTCAACGAGAAGCCCATTTGTCGGGATATTGATTATCGAAGGCCGGCATTGGTCATATAGCATACAGACCAGGTCGCAAAGATCATCCCGTAGAAATGGCTCCCCTCCGCTAATAGTTGCCCAAAATAGACTCTTACCGATATTGCGAAATACCTTTTCCCATTCTCCCGTCGTTAACTCTTCTGCCTTTTTTCTGTGAATGTTGCAGGTCTTACACCTTGAATTACATCGGTAACTGACGCTGAAGGTCAGGTTCATTGGCAGTCTCTCAGGCCAACCGCAGTATCTATACAGAAAATAGAATGGCAGTCTGGATATGACGTTCAGCATCTTAATTCCACTTTTTGGTCGTAGATGCAATATCCCATATATAGGGGTTCTTCTTCCTGATGTAATAATCGTAGTATCCTAGTATCCGTCCGATGACCTCAAGACCTATCCCTCCAATAGTCCACAAGGTCTCCTTAGGTTTCCAGGAATGTTCTTGGATTAATAACTTCAATATTCTGATTGGGTCCGTTGTGCTGACGACATAACCTTTTTCTTTAGCTAAATGCGTATGCCCGGCAGCGATTCTTCTTCTCTGTTTGAGAAAATCTTTGATTGTTTCAGGGCCCTTATTCTGAACAATTGCCGCAGGGCAGTAGCGTAGTTCTAGTCCCGCCTCCCGGATGATGGCCTCTATGCTTGCTTCATCAACGGCACTGTCGTGTGGAATCTCTCGAACTATATTCCGAGACGCCACCAGTTCCCCCAATTTTGGCGTTTCGAGAGCAATTTTATGATGAAGACCCCACATCATGTGGACGACAAATCCGATAAAGCAATCCCGGTCATTCACCGGGACAGGATGAGCACCGGTCATGCCTACGCTCGGATCCTCGAATGGTGCTATAAGCCGATCGATGGTTTCGGTATCCGGTATCGTGTCGCCGCTTTCAAGAACGATGATATCACCCTTTGCCTGGGACAAATAGTAATTGATGGCCGATGCTTTCCCTTCGCGATTTTTCTGGATGAGAAGTTTAATGCGTGAATCTTTCTGCCCATATTCTCTCGTGATATCTTCGGTTCGATCTGTACAACCCGAGGCAACAACGATTATCTCTTTCATGATTCCATGCCTCATCTTCTGTGACAGCAATGCTTCCAGAAGTCGACCGATGTTTCCTTCTTCGTTGTAGGCCATGATTCCGACGGATATCGAATGCATCATTTCACCACGTTTATGTAGTTTTTCGAGACAAATTCATTGTAATCTTTAAAAAGGAAGGATAAATGTCTAATTATTTCAAGTAAGGGCGCTCTGCACTTCAAGGTGACCCAAAAAGCCTCCCAGATCACCCTGCGAGATATCTTCGAATATCCGTGCTCCCTTTCCTTAAACGTGATCGGGATCTCCATCACCTTGAACCCATGCTTGAAAGTCAGATAAGTCATTTCTATTTGAAAAGCGTACCCATCCGACCGGATCGAATCCAGGTCGATTGACTGCAATACGTCCTTTCGATAGCACCTGAACCCGGCTGTGAAATCCCACACTGGCTTGACAACGATATACGATACATAAATATTAGCGAATTTGCTCAATAATAGCCGGCGAAACCTCCATCCCTCAACTCGAACGCCATTCAAATACCTGCTTCCAATAACAAGGTCCGCCTTTTTTGATGCCTCAATGAAATGCTCCAGGTATTTCACGTCGTGCGAAAAATCCGCATCCATCTCAAAGATCAGGTCTGCACCTCTTGCAAGGGCCTCCTTGAATCCTCTTACATACGCTGTGCCCAAACCCGCTTTTTTTGGCCGATGGATAACATGAATACGCGAATCAGCCTTAGCTATTCGATCGGCGATGGCACCCGTCCCATCCGGAGAATTATCATCAACTATGAGTATTTTGAATTCCGGATGTCGTTGTAATATATTGCTCAGTAAACGTTCAAGATTGGTCGCTTCATTATAAGTCGGCATCACGATAAATGTGTTCATACTCCCCCCGTACGCATGACAATGTTCTTAAAGCATGAGTGCAATGACGGCCCAAACATACACTTGTCCGCGAATATTTAATGTTATTGCACAATAAATGGATACGTTGAAATAAGCAGATTGGCCTATTCCTGCAATATGGATTTCTGTTAAAATTATATTAGTGAATTGTTGGATCTCAGGAAGAGTATATGAGAGGCTTGAGCAGATTTTTATCTGATATCAGCTTAATTATGTAAACGCTTCATAGGTTAGATTGCAGATTTACTTCATGGCCATCCGGCAATAGCCTCTTTCTGATGATGAAGAATATCGCACATGATATGTGGGTCGGATTGAAGTCTCGACCGTATTGCATTGTTAGGAACCATCGATTCAATGATTTCTCATTGAAAAGCAAATTTATATTGACGTGATCTTCTTAAAAGAACGCTCCTGAGACTGAGCTAGCAAATTATATTTCAGCAGGATTATCAAGACTACTATAATTCCAAAAGTGAATAAAGTGCTCGTATGCAGTGCAATCCAGCAAAAGACCACCATCGGAATCAAAAGCACGCATGCTAATATCCTGAATATTTCTACCCCTGAAATGAAATCTGCGACGGGTGGAGATACCCGCTTGTAAAAAGATACCACTGCCCTTCCAGATTCAGCCTTCAAGAGTACTTGATCTCTGTACTTTCGGAGAATATCAACATACGGATGCATGGGAGAGCCGAATGCTGCGGTGGCAATAAAACAGCCTCCTCCACTTTTATCACCAGCTCCCTCACCGCCATCATCGCTGCCACTACCGCCGGCCGCCGGCCCAATCCATCCATCGCCATTGTTAATCACAATGTCATCGTAATAAATATATGCATCTCCAGTGATCGAAGCAGGGAATGAACCGTCTGCATATGGGTTTATAGTGTTGTCCAATGAAAATGCGGTAAAGTATCCTAAATTCTCCCCGGCAGGCACATAAAACCTTGTGCCACCTGTCGTCCACTGAACCGATGTACCATCGACTTTCGCTTCTACATAACCGATACCAGCATCACCGGCTACTAAATGCCATTCAACACAATGCCACTGACCAAGGTTTAGTGTAATATTCGTAGACCACGGTGCAACACTTGCTTCGCCGGAATAAAAATATCTCAGACGTCCATGGAGGGGGTCCCCTTCCTTCCCATAATAACTATTGTAGGTGTGCCCGCCAGAATAATGCACAAATGTGCTTTTGTAGTCTTCTTCCAAGAACCTAAAATTGGAACTCCACATGACATAGTATCTTATGTACAATTCACGCTGCGGACTAAAAAACGTTTTCTGTACAATACCACCCGGTCCATTTGGGTACCATGATTGATCCGGACATGTATATCGAAAAGCGTAATTACCGCTGTGTACGGGAGAACTCACGACTGACATAGATGGAACGCCTGGTCCCAACGCATTACATGGATCAAGCGAGTGCTCGTTATCAAAGTTAAGATTATCTGTAATGTGTAGATCAACTATTCCAATTGGTGCTGTGCAACCTGTGCCCGGGGAATATTCCCAGCCGCTCGCAAATATCGTCTCTGACTGCAATGGAGCGGCATACATATTCGATATCGTCAATACAATTGCGATTGTTAAAGATATCTTTTTGATATATCTTTTTGATGCCGTATTCATGTTATTTTTTTGAAGCTTAACTATTTAGTGTATATTCTATTCATCATCTCCCGATCATATAATAGTTATCATTTCTGACTGAGAAAGTATAATTTCATTTGTTCTTATAACATATTCTTGAATAAATTCATACAAATAATAAATGGATCATTTTCTACATATATTTTTTATATACGTTATTATGATATTTGGTATCAGTGCCTTAATCAATAGATAATAACGGCTATCTTTGGGGTAACGATATATGTTCCTTTCATCTTTTGGATATATTCTCAAAGGCCAATGAGCTATTGACTTTAATAATTTTATTAGAGCTCTGCCTCTATATCCATAAGTGAGGTAATAAGACCCTGTTCTGAAATATAAGTTTGCATATGCCCGTCTTTTTGTCTTTCCCTTAATGTTCTGATCTATAACAGTTTTTACATGCTTTTCTTCTTTATTAACAATATTCGATAATTGCCCTATACACGTCATATTTCCCTTGCTAACAACCGAACTTCCCTTTCTTATTAGTACTAGCGGTTCTGTAACAAAATAAATATCATAATGTGCAGCGATTCTGAGCCACATATCCCAATCAGGGCCGTATTTGAGTTCTACGTTAAAATATCCAACCTTTTTAAAACAATTCGCTTTTATCAATACCCCGGATGAGCTACCCGGTATGATTTGATGTATAGATAAAGCTTCTAACATATTATCTCTACTGCTGTAGTTTTCACGTATCCATGCTGGGCTTATTATTATTCCGCTCTCATCGATATCATAGCCTCCGCATCCCACCATCCCAATGGAATCTTTTTTTCGAAATACCTCCAACTGCTTTGTCAATTTATTTGGTAGCCACATATCATCTGCATCTAGAAAAGCAAAATATTCCCCATTCGCAATTGATAACCCATGATTTCTGGCAGCACTTTCTCCCATATTATCTTGGTAATGATATTTAACAATATCATGATATTTTGCGACCACATCACAAGTATTATCTACCGATCCGTCATCGACCACGATAATTTCTTTATTTGCGTATTCTTGCGCTATTACGCTTTTGATTGCACTCTCTATATATTTTCCATGGTTGTACGTTGGTATAATAACACTTACCAATGGATGATTATCTTTGAACGTGACAGACGTTCTCATAAAATATTTCGCATTATATATTTAAATATCTTAAGTCTATTTTTTGACAACTGAGCAATAAATTCAATATCATCTCTTTTCAATATCATGCCATTCCTTTATCTTCTTAATGACATATACGGGGATCATGCTTTTAAGAATTAAGTAGTACCGTAAATCTTTTGGATAATTATACGTCCCGGTTTTGTCTCTCGGAAATAGGCACAGTGGACGTAAATATACCGATTTTAGAAGGTACTTCATCGCTTCCATTCGATTACCCAGTGACAAATAGTCACTTGCAAGCCGGTAGAAAAGGCTTGAGAAGGCTCTTCGCTGCTTTTCCTTCGGTACATTCTTTTCAATAATTAATTTTACATAATATTCTTCCTTTTTTGGCCCTGTCAATGCCGAGCCTTTCACCGTTATATCTTGTCTTTTGACGACTGAACTACCAAATCGTATGCATACAAGAGGTTCCTGAATGAACGACGCGTGATATATTTTTGTAAGACGAAGCCACATATCCCATTCTTGGCCCATTTTTAGTGTCTCGTCGAATTCACCTACATCTCGGAAGCACTGCTTGCGAATTAATGCACCGCTCGCGCTTGCGGGAATGATTTGTCCTGTCGTTAGTGCGTTGTATAGTTCTTCACGTGTACGGTAATTCGATCTTATCACGGGACCCTTGATAATATTTCCAGCAACATCTATGACGAAATACCCGCATCCAACAATCCCGACTGATTCCTCACGTATGATTTCAGGTATTTGTTTCGCTAACTTATCCTGAATCCAGTAATCATCGGCATCCAAAAAAGCGAGTAACTCTCCCCGCGATTCGCGGATTCCTCTGTTCCGAGCTGCATTCCCTCCCCCGTTTCTCTGCCTGATGTATTTGATCCTTTCACCATATTTAAGAATTATTCCCGCTGTATTGTCCGTTGATCCATCATCCACGACAATGATTTCCAGTTCTTTATAACTCTGCTGCAGAACGCTATCAATGGCCTTCTCTATGTAGTCTCCATGATTGAAAGTCGGGATTATCACGCTTATCAAAGGATTGTTCAATATGATACTGGTCACCTCATTCTAACTCCGCATATTTATGACCGCCTTGAGTTGACTAAATCGCAGTTTACGCTCAGCACATGATATTCGAAATAAAATAATAAATAACATGTACAATCCTGTAGATATAGATGCACTGACAATCAAGTCGAGCCAGGTACTTGCTCCTATCAGCAGATCACATATTACCAAGCTAGAAACGCATAACATAGTCGGAATCACCAGCCAATTAAGAGTATCCCGGATTAGTATCACGATCGGCAATTTGATAATTTTGCAGGTATAGACAGGCAATACAAAGAGATTAATCAATACCATCGGAATTGCCGTTCCCCACGCAACTCCGATTACTCCATATTCTTGAACCAAGGCGATGCTGAGACCAATGCTGAATATTGCCTGACAAGCATTCGAGTATGCTGCTGCTTGGTGTTTTGCCATCCCGAGTAAGATTCTGAAAGAGGTGGTCTGAAATGTATACGCAAGATACCCCACAGTCAGCACTACAAGGATATTAGCCGATGGAACAAATCGAGGACCTACCCACAGATTGATTATGTCCTTTCCCAAGAACAGAAATATCAAAGCAATTGGTGAGAATACTGTGAGTGAATATCTAGTTCCTTGAATGAGCAGCTCTTGAATTTTCTCTATCTCGCCCTTTGCGTCGTACACGCTGACAGTCGGCGCCAACACTCCTACCATGGACACAATCATCCATCGCGAAGCTTCAACCAGCGTCTCTCCAACGGAATAAACGGTAATGTCTGCAGCAGAAAGAAAATATCCGATTATGATGCTACTCTTATATAAGATGCCTCTCTCTGCCATGTCCGACACAAATAAGAAATAGCTGTATCCAAATGCCATGCGCAGATCAATTATATTAATCAGGGATGGGTGGATCCTAAGCTGCGGGGCATATTTATATACACAGATCATACGGATGATTCCACCCAGTATTGCAGAGACCAATTGAATCCAGGCAAGTGCAATTAGTCCGTAGCCCCACAAAAGAAATAATACGGTCAGCAGCGTTCTGAATAATAAAACCATTGTATCGAGCAGAGCGATCAAATCGTAGCGCTGAATTCCTCTCAGATACCCGCCGTAGAATCCGAAAGGAAAACTCAAGGCTATATTCATACCCGTTATGATTGCTACGTATTTTGCAACAGCCAGGTATTCGTCTGGTATTCTGAAGTATTGTAGTGCATATGTTGCAATACAAATACTGATCAGAATTATGACTATGGCAATCCCGCTATACAAATAGAATACGGAACTTGACATGCTATTCATACGCTTCTGGTCTTTTTGGCTCTCGAACTGCGCAACATATTTGATTACAGAGCCACCAATTCCCAAATCTAACAGGCCCAGATATCCAGTCAGTGAAATCACCAGCACCCAGATACCATAACGCACATCTCCTAGATGATATATAATGAATGGCATCATGAAAAAAGAAACGGCAACAGAAAGGATATAGTTTCCCCAGTTCGCCATTACATTCCTTAGTATTTGTACAGTACTAGTCATTTCTTGATGTTTAATATTACAACCTTATCGTTGCGAGATATAAGAAAGTGTTATTATGAGCTTGAACAAATGATAAATATTTTGCGGAAATAAGCACTAAAGATATTTTTCAAATATCTTTTCTATATTGCAGATATCTTTCGTTCTCACTTTTTCATGGAGGGGAAGCGTCAATATTCTTTCGGAAATCATTTTTGCATTCGGATGATTTCTCATTAAAAATATTGATTGTTTAATCTCCTCCAGTTCATCAAGCGGTGCAGGGTAACTCCCTGTTGCACCTAAACCTGCATGCTTCAAAACATCTAATATTCTATTCCGCACCTCCTTATTTTTGAATATTATCGGGTATCTAGATAGAATATGATGTTCCTCAATGTTTCCGGGAAATAATATGAATTCTTCTTTGAACCTGGCTAAATGTGTTGTATAAATAGCTTCTAATTTTCTCCTGATCATTGCAATTTCTTCGAAGAAATGTATCATTTCATTACCCAAGTGAAATGCCCATTTCGGCATTTTTTTTGACTTGAAATCTGTTCGATACAAAGTCTCTCCCAATTTAAGCCAGGGAATATTTTCAGGGATCCAATATAAATAGGGATTGAAAAATATTGAATAGATCATGGTTCTTATAAAATATACTATGAAATATGCGTGATCTTCTTCTTTAATATTAGAATATATTTCTTTTCCAGCAAGAAAGACATTTTCATCGCTGAACAGGATAGCACCTCCGTAAAGGAGTCCAAAAGGCTTTCCCCGGCTGAAGCTGTATACAATCATGTCTGGAGATGTATCATGACCTTGATATCGAACGTCAGCCAGTGAAGATTGACTAGGTGACGGGAATGCTTGAGCCGAATCTTCTATGACAAATATACCCTTTTCTTTCATATGAGCTTTTATATTACTCATATTTTCCGGAATGCCGTATAGATCTACCCCTATAACGGCCAAGACCTCAGACGTAGCTTTGTCGTTGAGATCCTCCCGAATCATTCCGAGTGTCCGTGGCTCTACATCACAAAGGATCGGTTCCAAACCTGCTTTGCAGACCGCTGCAATAATTTGAGGGCAACTATACGCGGGTAAAATGACTTTTTTTTTATTAGATAGCCTTTTGAGTGTTTTTAACCCTAAATATAATGCACTAGTTCCTGATGATGTAGTCAAGATATGAAACCCTGGTGTGTGAAGAAATGATGGTTTTATATCACCGTCATTTCTACACCATGAAAGAGCAGTCCTAAAAAGATATTTTTTTGGTAGGCTACTGCCGGCGGGTGGCAGGCTATATGCGATATTATTCATAGTAGGAGAAACATCAATTTCTTATTTATCTCTCGGATGGCTGCCACATGACAACACGCCTGCCCGACCAGTATTGAAGCCATGCGACAAAAATAGATAAATTTACTACAATAAAATAAACTGGCATTTTAACAAGGGCGTTTTGAATTACAAGGCCATTGATCTTTACATATAGTGCGACGCCATAAAATATCATTTGTCCGATAAGGATAATCGAATACCAGTAGTAGTGTATAGCTAGCACAAGATTAGATAAGAATAAAATCATTAGGAAAAAAGGTACGAGCCACCTAAGTAGCTTATGACAGAAGTACTGATACGCAAAAATCCCGTATTTGAATCCATTCAGATATTCAAGATGATGAAAAAACACGGTAAGCCCCCTGACAACAGTCCGTACTTTCCGATCGAACTCTTTTTTCTCATCTAAAATGTCTTGGTAATATCCAACTGCACGGGGATCACTGACGCCCCGATAACCTAACTTTATAGCATTCAACACCGTCCTGAAATCACTCTGCATTTCACCGGAAAAATCTCTGCACACCTCCCGTCTCGCTGCGAAAAAAGAACCGCTGACTCCTACAACAGAAAATACTCTCGATTCAATGTTTCTTAAACGCATTTCATATTGCACATAGAAACCCTCTCCGCAAGGTATTCCGTCTCTTCCAATCAACCGGTCTTCACTACTTACACATCCGACCGAATGATCAGCAAAATTAGAAACGATTTCCTTTAAACCGTCTTGATCCAAAATCGTCGCCACGTCGCTGAATACGATAATCTCACCCCTGGCCATCTGAATAGCTTCTTTCTGTGCATTTTCTTTACCCTTTCGTTCGGTTACCCTGAGCAACTCAACTCCCCTGCTTGCATACCCTGCAACAATATCGTTCGTGCAATCCGTTGATCCGTCTGAAGCAATGATAATCTGCAATTTCTCTATTGGATATTGAAGACTTAACGTATTATCGATTTTTTCGGCAATTCTCCTCTCTTCGTTAAATACCGTAATGATAATCGTAGCAGATGGATATATAGCTCTCTTCACGACTACTCTTTTTCTAAATGTACCGATTATGAACAGTGAAATCGGATATCCGACGTATGCATAGCATATCGAAAGAATGGATCCCCAAAAGAATAGTGAAAATATTGAATTCATCCATTCTGCCATTATCTCTATCCTGTGTACCCTTTGATCTTATACCATAACATCCCCAGGTACTCATGAAATGCCAATGTCATATTTTCGATATTTTCAACTTTCGGCAAAAACATTTTTAGCGTGACTTCCCGCTCAGAAATATCCTGCTGCCCGGAACCACGTGCGGGATTTCCATAAACTGATCTGTAATCCGTCGGTGCAGGATCAGGATTCATGCCCATTGATTTAAATACAGCCATGGCTCGGGGCATGTGCATCGAAGAGGTCACCAATATAAATTTATTCTTGGCCAAGAGATCTTTTAAATAGTATGCATTCTCAAACGTATTCTGTGATCTATTTTCGCATGCTATTTTGCTTTTGGGAATACCCATGGAATTCGCCAGATCCGCTATTACTTCAGATATTGCATCATTTTGGATTCCTGCGTGCGGGCCTCCCCCAGCTATGATTATCTCCATGTTTTCATTAGCTCTGTGTATGCGAATCGCCTCACACAACCGTGAAAGTGACGAATGATTGATTTGACTTGATATGGGTAATTTCGGATTTCTCTCAGCCCATCCTGATAGAACAACAATTGTCCTGTAGCAGCTCGCATTTTCAATAGAAAAAGGAGGATACTGAAATTCCAGTTTATTTAACACTTTATCCGATATTATTTCCATGCTCGATAGCAATAGAGTAAAGATAGCCATCAAGCATAATAGCCTGCCCTTATTTTGATACTTTTTATTTAATAATAAAGCATTACCTGCCAGCAAGCAAGTTAATACAATCACATAAGGTGATAAGAAGTACTCAATGATCGTTTCCATGCCATAAGTCTCTTTCTATCAATTATTGATCGTCATATGACAAATGAAACACCTCAGGACCGCGTCCCTGACTATAAATATTTACCAGATGAGACCTGACGTCGGAAGAGGACTTCATCTGATCAATATTTATTTTACGCTTTTAATGTAAAGAGGGTGATTGTGAAAGGTGTTTAGATGAAAAGGTGATTGCTATTATAGTGAATAATGTGAATGGTCCTAGGTATTAAACGGGGCAAATAACACTAAGCAACCAACGAAGTGACAAGCTTTATTATGCTGTGGCCTGTCACTTCATTAGTTTTTCCCATTTTCTTACTGCTGGATTCTGAAATTTGATGGAGGTGTTAGACCTGCGACAGGGGATGAACCTCCTGTCGGCCCAATCCATCCATCGCCGTTGTTGATCACAACATCATCATAGTATATATAAGCGTTGCCAGAAATCGCATTGGGAAAAGAATTATCATAATACGGATTGATGGTGTTATCTAATGAAAAGCTTGTAAAATTTCCAACACTCTCACCGGCAGAAACATAATGCCTTGTACCACCCGAAGTCCATTGAACCAAAGTGCCATCGACCTTCGCTTCCACGAATCCAACACCAGGACCGCCTGCTTTCAGATGCCATTCTATGCAATGCCATTGACCGAGATTAAGAGTGACATTCGTAGACCATGGGGCAACGCTTGATCCGCCGGAAAAGAAAAATCTCAGACGTCCATGGAGAGGGTCCCCTTCCTTTCCATAATAACTGTTGTAGGTATGTCCCCCACTATAATGAGCGAATGTGGATTTATAATCAGCACCAAGGAACCTGAAGTTCGAACTCCACATGACATAGTATCTGATATACAACTCATTCGCAGGAGCAAAACTTTTAAGTATGACCCCCCCGGGACCATTAGGCTGCCAAGCTTGATCCGGGCAGGTATATCGAAATGCATAGTTTCCAGTATGAACGGGTGAGGTTACCACGGACATCGAAGGAGTTGTTGGATTAATTGCACTACATGGATTAGGAGAGTGGTCGGCGTCCCAGTTGAAATTGTCGGTTATATGCGCATCGACTTGGCCTGATGGTGCAGTACATCCTTGACCAGGAGAATTCTCCCATCCGCTCGTGAAGATTACTGCTGCAGTAGCATGATTGATCGATACAGCCAAAATAATCCCAACTAATGTTACTACTATCACGGTGAATTTTGATTGCCGCATCTTTGGCCTCCGGTTGATCATACTATCTAACGGATTACTACTTTATGTATCGGCATTCTATGAAATGCCTTAAGTATTTTCTATATTTAATCACATAAAGTGCAATTGATCCGCGAACCGTCTGTACAGGTGTGAGCAATGAATGTACCAAGAAAGTAATGAAGCAATAACTAGCTGATATGGTTAGAGATTCTAAAGTATTAATTACTATTACTTATGCTTGATTATTATATATTGTATGATTTTTCCTGCAAATATTCCGCAGCAATAGTAAATTCTTATTAAAATATCAGACTCGATTGCGTGTAGGTATTTCCCTGCACCTTATAACAACATTCTTTAAGAGGTTATATTATTTACTATAAAGAGGTAATTTTTCTTATCGACCAAGGCCCGTCCTGAAAATAAATTATATTTAAATTAATGTCTTAGAAACGTTTTCTTGTACCACAACACAAATACAATGATACTCCAGATTTTTTCATCATAATTATCGGCTGCTGATAGATGCCTTTCTACAATACTATTAATATATTGCTTATTAAACATGCCTATTTCGCTCAACATAGAATCCGAAAGTACTTCACGCACGTATTCCTGAAGATTCTCCCTGAACCACAGGACAAGCGGTACTGAAAACCCCATTTTGGGGTGATAGATGGTATCTTTCGGTAGATATCTTTCTGCGACTTTTTTCAGTATATATTTCTTTTTCCAACCTCTTATTTTAATACTTGGTGGTAACGTCGCAAAGAATTCAACCAATTTATGATCTAGAAACGGAACCCTTGCTTCCAGTGAATGTGCCATACTCATCCGGTCCGTGAGTACCAATAGATCATCTACTAAGTAAGTCTTAAGATCCAAGTATAGAACTTTATCCAATGGATTCATATTCTCCGTATTTTCTAAATAATTTGAAAATACCTTGCATGATTTATAACTACCTATTGTTTCTAGAATATCCGGTAAAAATAAGTTTCTCTTCTCCAATTCTCCATATTTTGCTATGAGATTAAAATATCTATCTTCTTCTCCAAGATATTCAACTTCTACAAATTTTTTCAGTCTTCGTATAAAGTGATTGCCCTTTCTCGAGTCGGGTACTCTTCTTATGATCGACGGGATTATGCCCTTTATTAAACCATCGGGAAGCGCTTGGTAATGATCACCTATTATATAACCGAGATATCTTTCATAGCCTCCCGCTAATTCGTCTCCACCAAGGCCCGAGAGGGCCACAGTTACATAATTCTTTGTTTCTTTGCAAAGATAATAATTCGGGATGGCCGATGCATCAGCAAAGGGTTGATCAAAATATGGAATGATTTTCTCCGTCACATCGGCAATATCGTGCTTTACAACAAATTCATGATGATGCGTATTGTATTGTTCAGAGACAGCCTTTGCATATTTTCTTTCGTCATATGTTTCACTCCCTGCAGGATACCCGATAGAAAATGTTTCCGCCGGAAGCCCCATCATTTGACTCATCAGTGCCACTATAATTCCAGAATCAACTCCACCACTCAAAAAAGCACCGAGAGGAACGTCGCTGATGAGCCTTAAGCGCACTGCCTCTTTCAACAAATCCAGTAGTTCTTCTATGTATTCTTCTTCTTTTCGCACTTTTTCTTCTCTGTATTCTACGTCCCAGTATTTTCTCAATTCAATATTTCCATTCGAATATATCAACAAATGTCCTGCCGGTATTTGTAATATATTTGAATATATTGTCTTTGGTGATGGTACGTAAAGAAAAGAAAAATAATCTGATAAGGAGGTAGGATCCATTTTTTTTTCTATATTTGGAAAATTGAATATTCCCTTGATTTCTGATGAAAATATAAATTTATTATCGTCATGATAGTAATATATCTGTTTGATCCCTAATCTGTCTCTCGCAATGATTAGACGTCTTTTTTTATCGTCCCAGATAGCGAAAGCGAACATTCCTCGAAAATATTCGACACAGCGATCTCCGACCTCTTCATATTGGTGCACGATAACTTCTGTATCAGACTGAGTAATGAAACGGTGCCCCTTCGCTTCAAGGTCCTTACGTAGTTCTTTATAATTATATATTTCTCCGTTGAAGACCGTTACAATGCTCCGATCTTCATTATAGATCGGCTGTTGCCCGGTGGCCATATCAATAATCTTCAGCCTCCGCATGCCCAGCGTTACATTCCGTTTTTCGTATATTCCTTCCTCATCAGGTCCGCGATGCAGAAGAGAACGATTCATCGCCCGTATTATCCCGGGATCAACTATTTGTGGGTTTTGGAGTATAAAACCATTAATACCGCACATAAATTATGACCGTCGTGTCCGTACCCATTTCATGTTCTTTGCTTTTAAAATAATCGACACGTCTATGAACAGTTTCCAGAGCAAAAATACTGGGGCTAGTAAGATCGAAACAAAAGTCTGTCGCGTCGGTTTCATCAAGAATAGGCCCAGACAAAAATAGAGAATTTGTGCTCCCAGTGCGATGAGAGCAGCCATCTGATACCATACTTTACCGACGCTATATGGAAGGAATAGACTACTTATGATCAACAAGACTGTCAGATTTGCCAGTAGCGAGTAATTGGGTGCTAATATTGTTAAGCCTATATCGATTTCTAATATATTTCTCTGTCGTATCCCCTGAATAAGAAGATTCCCTCCATAACGCCATGACGTCTGATATTTTCCTCCCGCCCACCGAATACGCTGAGAATAGCCTTGACGAAATGTCGCTGCTTCCTCAGCATAGATTTTTGCTCTCTCGACGAATACCACAGGAATGCCTGCATGTGCATAAATACATGTTTGTTCCCAGTCTTCGCCTACAGAAAATGCAGTCCATCCGTATTTGTGAATAATATCTCTATGGAAAGCCATCCCTGTTCCCATTAGAGCCGAGCTGAGCCCGATCTTTCGTTTTCCACCGTAATACAACATGTTTTTCAGATAGCTGGTTACTTCCATAAGACGTGTCAGGGGAGATTGATAGGGATTAGAAATATGATTGAACCCTTGTGCCACACACGCGCCCTCAGAAAACTCATGATTCATCCAGGTCAGGAAATCCTCGTCTATCCTAGTGTCAGCGTCTATAATAACAAGAACATCAAATTCCCGATCTGATATGTGATCAATCCCCCATTTCAACGCATACCCCTTGCCCACCTCCCTCATATTGGTACGGACAAGGCATTCAACTCCCATCATTTGAGCGATTTGTGCAGTTTTGTCATTACAATTGTCAGCTACTACCAGTACGTTGAGAAGGTGCCTCGGATAGTGCAGGCTTGATATACTCTGCAATGTTTTTGGCAAGGTCATTTCTTCATTATGCGCTGGAACCAGCACTAGAAAGCTATATTTTTCTTTCTTGACCTGAGGCATTCTATCTCTTTTTAGCAGATATACTACCGCAAAATAAATGTAATATAATGTAAATAAACCAATTACCAATAGGGCCATGGTTAATATGCCATAAATAATTAGGTCAACATTGTTCATGTTTTTCAGATTCTAATAATTTCCTATGACTGATTGATACAAGTCCTCTAGTTTTCTTGTTCGCGTCTTCAGACTGAAACATTTGCGAATTAGTTCCATGCCACGTTCCCCGAGGTACCTAGCCTTAACTGGATCGTGCAAAAGATCGCAGATAGCCCGGGCCAACGCCTCTGGTGAATGGGGCGCGACAAGCACCCCTGTCTGACCCGGAAGAATGATCTCCGGTACTCCACCAACATTAGTTGCTACTACAGGCTTTCCGTGTCTAAGCGCTTCAAGCAGCACTTTGGGAAGTCCCTCGGTGTATGAAGATAGAACTACTAAATCGATATCTTGATATAACTCATCCATGTTTGATACAAATCCGAGAAACAATATATCCTCTCTCATGCCTTTGTTCGAAACCATACATTCTAGTTTGTTTCTTTCGGGACCTTCTCCTATAATTAGTATTTTCGTTTTAGGATGCTGACTTAATATTCTCGGAGTTGCTCTTATGAGATCCTCGAGGCCCTTTTCTTGGCTGAGCCTTCCGATACTTCCCACCAGTTTCGTATCTCTATCTAATCCTAGTATTTCGTGAATGCTACTCCTAACACGAGTGTGTGGGATTTTGCCGTCTATTGCGTTATGCAGAAGAAATATCTTCTCTCGAGGGAATCCATAGCTGATCAACTTACACTCCAGATCCTGCGATACCACGATGATTCTTTTGTAATACCTAAGTACGAGCCGATCAAACGCAGCATAAAATGCTTCCTTCGGTGCATTCTGAATCCACCCGTGCAGAGTGGTCACAGCAGGTATTCTTGTCATTCTTGCTGCCCAGTAGCCTATAAATCGTGACCTGTAGTCATGCGCATGCAATATATTTATAGAATATTTTCGGAAGATTGTTGAAAGGTTTAATATTTCACTTATATAATTATTTTCCTTCGCTACAAGAGCGCAAGTTGAAATTCCGAGTTTTCGACTTTGTTCTAAAAGTTCATTCGACGAATGATTCTTTTGAACAAAAGATGCGATAGTAAAGCGAAACTTGGCAGAGTCAATCTCTAGGGCAGTATCCAAGATGGTTTTTTCCGGTCCGCCTACCCTATTAGCGTCTCGCAATCGTAGAATGTGAATCGGTATCAATCCCGTTTCTCTTTCTTGACCTTTATAATGTACCCTGCTGATAAAAAGCTAAACGAACGTGAAAATGCAGTATTGCAAATAAATGAGGAAAGCCTAGCAGAATATTTCGGCCATATTTTCCATATGAGGGGAATCCGAACATCGTAGTATGCGGAGGTAATCTTTTTCAGGCCCATTGATTTACAGAGACTGTCAATCCACCAGGGGAAATATGCAGCTAACTCTACATCTCCATCAGCATAAGGATTCTTAGAAAATCGAACTTTTTCTTCTCGAGGTGTTTTAACTATTTCTTTTAGGTAACTCCACACAGGGAGCAAAAGGCGTATTTCTAGTTCTGGCAGACTAAATCTATTTGATACCTGGATGATTGCAATGCCACCGGGTTTCAGGATACGCTGAATCTCCTTCATTGTCGCATCAATATTTGGTACATAGGAAAGGACGCCGATCAGGCATACCCCGTCAAAGGTGTCTTTCTTGAATCCCAGGTAATCAACGTTATTTACGAGAAAATAAGTGCCTTGAATATCGTTTTTGCGAATTTTCTCTTTAGCTATTTTTATCATCTCCGGGGAAAAATCTATTCCTACTAATTGAAACCCTCTTTCCGCAAGCGATACAGCGAGGGGCCCAGGGCCGCAGCCGGCATCTAACCAAAGCCCCTTCTCCCCGTCTACCATTTCGAGAATGATCCGTTTTCGCAGAATGTAGGACATTCCATCTGCGGTGTTGCATTCATGCTCGTAACGATCCTTTAAGTACCGCGGCGCATCCTTATCATAAAACCGCCGAACACTGTTGTACTGTTCTGAGCCTAGCTTTACCATTGTTCACCAGATGAAATTAAATATGAAAATAGAGATTTAGAATGAGATACATCTTCGTGTATGTTGATTCTTCTCAATTTGAATAGATTTCCACCATGCATATTCACTCCTGACATCGTCGTCACACCAGCCCTGTAACCCCACCTCTGCGCTCTATTAATAATTTCTTCATTGAAGTCCCCATTGGGATAGGAGAGTACAGGTATAAATCGATACCCCTCATTTTCTATGAACCGCCTTGAATCTCTTAACTCGGCGTCAACCACGCTACTCTCCAAGGCAGTAAATACGCGATGTGAAATGCCGTGAGACCCAAAATAAATTCCCCGCTCTGACATCTCAGCTATTTCCTTTTTATTTAGAATTTGAGGTACAGAGGGGTAACGATTCAAACCAGTGTATATTTCAATTCTCTTTATTATTTCCTCGATCTTGTCCGGCATATTTAATTTGAGTTTTCTTATTATGCTATCAAGGTACCTTTCTGGCTCATTCCTTATTCGAGAAGGAACCTTAAGTATATCTGCGATTACTCCACCACTCTTCTCTCTATCAATTTCAGCTAATAATTGAGGATGATTCAGAAGTGTTTTGATTTGACAGCCGAGTTTCTGCTGCCAAAACCACTTATCCGTTCCTACAAACCCCGTCGACAAGAAGACAGTTGCCGATATCTCATATTTCTTGAGTACCGGAAATGCATTTTCATAGTTATCTTTCCAGCCATCGTCGAATGTTACTATACACCTTGTTTTACTTTGCGTATGAGCATCGTAAGGAACATTGAGATAATCTTCGAACGATATGACATTGAAACACTGCTTTAAATACCTCATTTGCATCTCAAAGGTAGATGGCGTGACGTATATGCCAGGATGTAAAACATAAGTCATGTCTTCCGCAGGCTTCAACACCCGGTGGTACATCAATATGACAACATTCTGGCCCTTTCGTTGAGAATATTTTCTTAATATGCGGATGCCAACACCGCATATCGAAGCTATGAATTCCCGTATCTTTCTTCTAATAATCAAGGATATGACCGCTTAATATTACCAGCCGGATGCCTTACGATTGCCTATTCTTTATAGAAGATTCATCATAATTGCTCCGGACAATTTCAGAATAAGCCACAAGTGTCCAGAAAAGGGGATAGTACAAGAGTGACAGAAAAGCTCCGGAGGATAGGAATCCGATCATTGCGCCTTTCACAGCTAGAGAATAACTATGATAGCTAGACAACATTTCATTAGATTTTATTGAATCATATTTCTTCAATGATCTCGTTGATTCTTTTTCAATTTTCGTCATACTTATCCATACATTCCATACTACCAAGAGAAATACTAGTGCACCAGGAGCACCCAATTCTGATATTATTGTAAAGTAGACCGAATGACAGGCTCTGCCCCAGTAGTGCCCCCCGCCCCACAAGGCACTTCTTTCTTCCTTTTCTGCAGGCAGCACATAAGCGTCTGCATCGACCGGATAATTACCAGCACCGACTCCCATAATGGGATTGTCTAAAAACATTCTCCATGCGAGAGTCCAGTAAAATATCCTTTCTTCGCCGGTATCTCCCTCTTGATGAGCTGTTTTTATGCTTGATATCTCATCCCAGTAGGTAGAAGGCGCCCAGATAGCCATGCATGCAATAACCATAGCCGTTATGACTAATGCCGCAACTTTCCTCTGTGATTTTGCCAAGCAGTACATGCCAACAGCTATTAACCCCAAGAAACCACCGCGCGACAAGCTTGCGGTATTTGCAACTACGAACATTCCGATTGAGAACAGATAGATGGCTTTCCATTTTGTCGATTTATCGGTATTTAATAAAAAATAAGAACAAGGTAAGGCCATGTTTAGGATAGATGCAAAATCGTTCTCATCTCCAAAATAACCTACGTTTTCCCCTTGACCCAATATTCCAAGTGCGGCTTGAAATAGCACCATAATGACCCAGATACGGAAGATTACTTCCATCTTGGCATAAGAATTCACAAATACTATGAGCGGCAGTATAGCCCCAAATAACATGTATGCAAATAATTTTGTTGCACGGAATGCGTAAAAGTTATTATGAGCAAATGGTATTCCCATTGCCATAATAAGAAGAAATATGATGACCAGTATTGATACCTTAGATATTTTTCCTGGAAAGCGTATTACCAAAGCTGAAAAGCATGCAATTTGTATAATCATCCCAAGTGGAACAGACCCTAGCGCAGGAATAAAATCCTGCGGCCTGCCGTATTCTATTAATAAATAAGCGACTACAAGATAAAATGGCAGATCAAATATATTTATAGATTTCGTGTGTTCTTGAGGTATAGTTGCGACAGCCATTATTTTCTTTTTTTAATAACTCTAGCAGGGTTGCCAACAGCTACAGAATATCCTTCTATAGTTTTGACAACGACTGAACCCGCACCGATTATGCAACATTCGCCTACATCTGCCATTATAATTGATCCCTCTCCTATAAAAGTATTATCACCGACGAATATTTTTACTGGTGCTGACGTATCTGCTAGTATTGGTCTCTTCGGATCATCAAAATTATGATGTCTCCTGCCACTTAATAGCGTGCTTCTTGATCCGATCGCGCAGTTATCACCGATCTTGGCAAGACCAATCGTACAGTATGAGCCAATAAGTACGCCATGGCCAATCTCAGTATCCGGCTTTGTAATTTTTGACAGGTATAATAGATTTATATCCAAAGGACATTTCTTCATTATCCTATGATAATAACACGCTCTGACATATACGCCCATTTTACTCGGAATCAAGCTGTATATCTCGCCAAAAGACCCGAACAACTCCCTCGATTTAGTCATTTTGAATAATATTATTCCCGGGAATGCAATAACCCACCCCACCGCCATTGCAATTTTTTTTACAAATGCCTTAAACATGTCTCCCTGCGTGGCTATGCTTCCTTTTTCCCATTTCAATGCGGCGCATGAGACTATCTTAAATCATTCCTTTCTTGCGGAGCATTGACTCATATAAATTTTGATAGGCCTCAACCATCTGATCGCTCCGATACGTATTACGATAATAATCTAATGATTTTTTTTGCATATTGTCCCTTAATTTTTCATTCAATAATATGTTGTTAACATATTTCGAGACAATCTCAGGAGATCTTTCATTCACGATATAACCATTGACACCATGCTTTACGACTTCCGGATTCCCACCTACGGAGGTTGCAACAATTGCTTTGCCCGCTGCCATGGCTTCTATAAGCACAATAGGCATTCCCTCAAATATCGAGGTCAGTAAAAATACATCAAATATTTTAAGAATACGTGATGCATCCAATCGCCAACCTGTAAATATAATTTTATCGCCAATCCCCAATCTGTTTGCCTGACTTTTTAATTCTTTTTCTTTTATCCCGCCACCGACAATCATGAATTTTACCTTGGGATTTTCATTTAATATGAGGGCGGCAGAGTCGATAAAGAGTGGATAGCCTTTCTGTTCATCCAGCCGTGACACGCAACCTACTATCATTTCATCTTTCGCTATCCCAAATTCCGTACGTATAGTCTCCATGTTTTTCAGACCATTCGTTTTCGGAAAGTCGATTCCATTATAGATGACATCGATTTTGTTTGAAGGGATACGCACATGTTGAACCAAATCATTCTTCGTATGATTGGATACTGCGACAACCCTATCCGCAAAGGCGGCCGCGGTTCGCTCTGCTATTCCGTATCGCCATGGAATCGGATATTTCTTGCAATGATCTGTGTTTATAAAGACCGGTACTTTAGTGATCTTCGCTGCAAAATAACTGTCGATGAATGATGGCGTATGGTGCGTATGAACTATATCTATTTCATAGTGTCTTATGACTCTAGCGATATCACGCGCCCTTAAATACCGATCGAGTCGTGTCTGGTTTTGTGGATATATAATCTCGAATCCATCTTTCTCAAGTTCAGCTGCCAAATCCCCTTTTTGATGCGAACAGAATACCCGTATTGAATATTTATATTTATCAATTCCCCGGCAAATCGTTTGAATGACTCTTTCCATACCGCCAATACCCATGCCGAACGTAACCTGCAGTACATTGATTTTATTTTTCATCTTTACTTAGCCTATGTCTTATTAATAGTTATTTGGTATACATGCTCCAGAAAATTTCCAATTAGCCTGCTGTTCTTTCGCGCATCAAAACATTCACATGCTCTATGGCGCGCTGCTTCACCCATTTCCTTTCTTAATGAATCGTTAGTAAGAAGTAACAATATTTTCTCGGCGATAGCATCGACGTCTCCTCGTTCGACGACATATCCCGTTTTCCCATCGACGGTTGTCTCGGCCAGGCCATAGTTGTTACTTACTATGGTCGGAACACCAGCAGCCATTGCCTCAATAGTCGCTATTCCAAGCCCTTCCTTCCACGTCGTCGGACAGTGAATAAATACATCCAATTCTGACAGTATGCTCTGAACATCATTCCTCCAACCCGCGAAGATTACGTGCTCGTCTATGGATAGCTCTTTTGCTATTAATTTTAGCCTGTTGAGCATCTCTCCTCCGAAATCAACATCATCTCCGACAATCAGCAAAACAAGGCCTTCATATTTTGGTATTATTTGAGCTATCGCTCGCAGTACTTCCTCATGCCCCTTTCCCTCTCCGAGCCGCGATATCATGCCGATTAATATTATATTTTCGCTGATTTCATATTGCTTCCTTATGCTCGATGAAACATCATTATTATCTAGTGACTCTATCTCGATACCAGGGTATGCAATTATCATTTCGGGGGGCATCTTGTTATGTTTGAGATAATCTTGCCCGGCTGCTTCGGATATAGTCATAACGCCATCCAAGAATGGACTGAGGCAGCGCCCTTTCCACGTTTCAACTCCAATTCCTGCTTTTCTCAGAACGCAAGGAACCCCTGCTATTATCCCAGCAATCATTGCTGAAACATGATAATCCAAATCGTTATTGAAAAGTAACATCCGATACTGTTTCGTTTTGATCAGTTCGTATATCTTTAGTGCAATTTTAAAGACCTCATAATTGACGCGAATGCTTCTTACGATTATCTTAATATAGTGTTGGAAGTTTCTTCTGCGATTATCAGGTATTTCCTGCTCGGGGCGAACCATCCCGATGGTCGTCGTATAAACCCCCGTCTCACTGATTTCCTGGTAATCGATACCTAGATTACAATAATAAAATGCGACGGCAGGTTCAATTTTGTCGCGATCGATATAGCGGAGAAAATAAAGTAGCGACTTACTTGACCCACCAGCCCCAAATCCGCTCTCCAAAATCAATATTTTTAGAGGTGATCTTCTTCCTTCGTCGTTGTTTTGCCTAGAAGGCTCACTGATTATGCAACCAACCATCAATCTCTGCCTTTAATTCATTCTCCCATTCGGGAAGAGCATAGACGTGATTTGAATTCTTAATCATTTTATATTTCCACAGATCCTTCTTATTGGCTTCTTGGAGAAGCAGTGGTAGATATTCTTCCTCGAACTCACCGGTCGTGTGCTCTTTTTCTGCTGCAATAAATAATGTCTTTCCGCCGCGATCTTCGTATTTTTTGTAAGCCTGGAATAGTTCTTTGTTGAAGTTTTGTGAATGTTTTTCTTCTGATGAGGAAGAACTTGCTAATAATTTCAATCTGATAACCTTCATCAATGCTTTATAATCTGTCTTAAGTGTAAATAATTTTATCCATGCAGCAGGGTTGAAGATTTTCTTTATGTACATGCCAAACAGTTGATCTGCATATGTTTTTGAAGTAATCGTATCTTCGTAAGTAATATCTGTAAAGCTGGATAATCTCGACGGTAGATCTATAGACACGACCCTGCCTACCAGGTTATCAATGCTCGCCGTATGAATTGCCGTTGCAGCCCCTCCACAAAGTCCCAGCAGAGTTATATTATTAGCCGGTATCAACTCTGCTATTTTTTTGTTAGCTGCTACGGTATCTTGTGCAAATAACCCGAGTTGAAGCCTGCTCCATATGCTTGATATAAGACCCTCTTCGATATGACCTTCGGAATCTCCTATTCCCGATGGATCAAAACGGAAACAATAATATCCAAGATTGACATAATGTCGTGCAAGCTTCACATTCAGTCGATGCGGTCCAACCCGATGCTTTGTTCCCGGGCACAGTATGTTGATCATTCCTCCGGGTGGTTTCCGAACCTCATGCGGATAATGAAGTATTCCGTGAAGCCTCTTCCCTCCACTCGTAAATGTTATAACTTTTTCCAAATATTCCATATTCATCTCTCGATATAAATAGTTCTCCACTGCCGCATGTAATAATTATGTCTGCTGATATATACCCTTTTATCCTTTCTTTGCTGACAGATATTTATTCTATTCTTATGGATTTAGCTTGTTAGCATCTTCTTCGGAAATGGAGAGTTTTTTGATAATTTTGGCGGGATTACCGGCGGCAATACAAAATGGTGGGACATCTTTCGTAACAATCGCTCTAGCCGCTATGATTGCCCAATCCCCGACTGTAACACTCCCAATGATCATCGACTCTGCAGCTGCCCATACATGGTTCCCTATTTTAACTTTCCCTATATACTCTTTCTTCAATTTATTGTGTCGCTCTTTTATCTCAGGATTGTGACCTGGATTATCTGATATAATAGCACAGCCAATCATACAATCAGATCCTATACTAACCTCATTTCCAACGAGGATACCCATATGCGTGCTCATGTCTGTATTATCACCTACAATTAGTTTAGGTTTTTCTCCTATAGTTAGTGCAGCAAGTGTAACACGGTCATAGATCGATACTTTGTCCCCGAAAAATATTTGAAGATCACCCTGGATTACAGGAAGGCCCTGCCCTGAATTATATATATAGAGGTTTTTCCCGCATGATTGGCAACGACTTCGAAATAATGGCTGATAATAAAATACGCGCCAGAAAGTCCTCCACAAATTGATCCTGCTATTCCTCTCTTGGTAAAGAATATCGTGCAGTCCGGGTACATATGGTACTTCAAATCCACGAACTGATTTAGCGATCCTATATAATCTGTCATAAAATGGCGTTTCTCTTCTTCGGACCTTTTTTGATATTTCTGCAATATTCATTACTTTTTATCCTTTAAGTCCGATCAGCTTTTTGATTCCCTCAGAATCATTTTTTGCATCTGATTGAAGCACTCTATAACTATTGCAGAATGTGACAGTTACCGATTCATGCATCTAAACATGTCCTAATCTATTATTTCATGCTTTCCCCCGAATCCCATCAAGCCAGGCCAGCGATCTATTAAATAACTCCTCATAATGCGTATAATAATATTTTAGTGGTTCATTCCAAAATGCATATGATGCAGAAGTCACTTCTTCCCGACTTTTCGGGTGCGTGTATTTCTTTTTGAAACGACTCAACGCAGAAGTCTCTCCATCCTCATCTTCCTGCATATAGTCGATGGTATCCGGATGCCTGTATCCGGCTCGTATATGAACCACGTATGAGGGTGCCGGATACTGATCTAGGTTTTCCAGATCTATGTCTTTACATCCTTCATAGTACATTTTTGTAATCAAATACCCACTCACATTGACTGGGGTTCCTTCCGCCAGATCAGCTAGAAGTACTTGCCTATTCTTCAATATTTTCCCTCGCTGCATCATTTGGGTCGTAAGATTCGCACGCAGGCATTCGTATAAATATTCCCTCACCTTGATGATCGGCTCCCATAGAATCAGGAATGAGACCCCCGTATTAGCTTCCGCATAGACACGTGCCAGAGTGCCACCCAGTCTCAAGCCAAAGAGCCCTATCTCCCTGCACCCCTGGGCGGCCAAATGTTGTATGCCTGCTCTGATATCGGACAGATGTGACTCCCACGTTGCCTCTTCCCAATCGCCTTGACTGTCGCCCGTCCCATAGTAATCAAAGCGAAGAACATGAAATCCATGATCTGCAAGCATCCTCGCGAAATTTACAAAGACGCGATGTGACTCCTGCTTCTCTTCCGCAAATGGGGGGCACATCACGATTCCGATCCCGGCAGGATTTGTTTCGGGCTGATGGAGTACTCCGAATAAATTCTTGTCACCGTTAAGGAAAAATAATGCGGTTTCCATATTCTCGTAATGGAGTAAATGATTTTGTGATTCTTCTTTTATAACCAGATATACTTTCTCAATTTTGGACCTATAACGGTCGAGATGTTAACTGGCATTCTCTTCCATGCATTAATGGCCATCTGGTTTTTCAAGGAACTGACATCCATGCCGCTATCTGCTGTCTTTTTGGTTGACCACGTCATCCAGTGAATTGGCGAAGGCCTGGCACCCCACTGCTCTTTAAATTTGTAAGTTCCTGCATCGTGTGACGAACGCCCGAAATCAAATATTGACATGCCCGCCTTGCACGCGTGTTCCAAGAAGTTCCAGTACAGAAGCATGTTTGCGTTCAGGCTGTTGTACAGCCGCAATGACGACGCCCAAGGAATGAAAAGCGTTTCACGGAACGAAATAACGAGACCGGCGGCAATAGGAATCTTTCCATGATAGACAACACCCACTTTGGCCCAATTATCAAAATAAGATATGACATGCTTTAGAAAGTATTTTGAGTGAACGGGTGAGCCCAGATCGCGCATGTTTACTGCGAATACCTCATAAAAGTCATCAAGTAATTCCAAGCCCCCTATTTTCCCCGTTAATCCTTCTTTGATCGGCTTCTGTATCTGGCTTCTTAATTTTGATTTGAAGGATTTCATCAGTTTTTCCGAAGAATCAGGGAGGACCAGCGACATCCTGACTTTATCTTCCCTTTCTTTTGAGAGATAGAATCCATCTGTCTTGCCGTAATATTCTGCATCTTTGATTTCATGATGGAAGTCCTGCACTATTTCATTCACTTGCCGAATTTCAATGAGAGTGGTATTGATTTCTCTCGCCGTTTCGATCGCTCTTTGAATAAGCGCCTTTTCTACATCCCGATCATCCGCCAATATCCCACCATAATCGCAGAATGGCAGTGAAATTAGCCCATTTCCAAACAATAAATGTTTTATGTGGATCAGAGGGAAGATGCCGGCGATGTTTGATTTCTTTCTGGCTGCATCCTGTTCTTGTATTGCCTTCTTTTCTGCCAAGAGGTAATACGTTTTATGCTCGTAAGCTTCTTCGACAGCCATTTTCCAAGGAAATAGATGATAGCATGTTGCATCAGGATGGGTGCCCGCATAGCTGTTCCATGATGCTTGATCATCTGCTGTTGCAAGCCGAATATGTATACTCGATTCAGTCATGATTTACCCCTGTTTCATCTCATCAATGCTTTTTTGGCCGTTATCAAAGCAAGCTGCAAAATCCGCAACCTAAGATATTCCCAGTTGCTGTATTTAGTATTTAACTCTAAGCTCCAATAGGCACTTCGGATCATTCTGGCTTCTTTCAAGTTTATCTCACATGGTTCTTCTTTCGAGTCGATTCTTATGATCGTATCGAGAGGATAATATTTGTGAAGAGAATGAATGTCCCCGCCACCCACTGGAATCAATGAACTATTAATTTTCCTCATCTCATGAAAATTCAATAGAATTCTCCAATGCGGAATGAAGCGGCCATCTTTCTGTGCATTCCATACCTCAATACCATCAGTGCTCTCAATCAACTGTTTCGTTATGTTGTGCTCATAGCCATCCGGATGTGCTATGACAGCAAGCCCGTTATTAGCCTTGATCTGCCTTATCAGGCATATCGGGTCATCCCCTTCATGGTATTGATCCACCCCTATAGCCAGTAGATGAACCAGATTATTGCAACGATATTCAAGACCGGGAATTACTAGAAGATCGGGATCGCTGCATCTCCGGCATTCATTGACAAATGAATCCATCTTGTCATTGCTGAAATCATCCGCATGCTCGGTGAGGCAGACAAACCGGTATCCTTTTTTTCGAAAGAACCGGGCTATTTTTTCGATAGAATCGACACCATCATAGCTGTAGTGCGAGTGTATATGAACGTACCCCTTCAACTCTCTCATCACTATCTACTTTTAGCTCTTTGAAAATGACACTTTAATTCTTTGAAGAAGGGGGCTGGATCTTGCACGTCCCAGGTTTCATACCTTGTATTCCTTTGAAATACATTTAGAAACTCAATAATTGCATGCGATTTCTCCCTGATGCCTAACCCAAATGCCCCATTAACGTTTGTCTTCAATGTCAAATACAAACTGTCCAGGTCCCCCAGAAGCCAGCGATTCCTCACCCCGGTCTTATACGGCCTAAATTGCGGCAATTCTTTTGAGAGTGACGCCTGGCAGAGGATATATGGAAAATCCACTCCTGCGTCTATCGCAAGTTGCAACGAGCCCCAGAAACGGCCATTCACTTCCATCAAATACGGAACACCTGTTCGCCTGCAGATCTTAAACTCAACCATGGCTACTCCGCTCCAGCCAATCCCTGTAAGAAGCTTCTCCCCGTACTCCCTCATTCCATCGTTTACAGGTATACTCTCGCAAAGCACACTGACCCCCCCCGTTGGAGGTTTTTCACGGATTCGCCGGTGCGCAAATATAACCAAAGGCTTTCCCTTGTCATATAGATAGAATACCCCTCTTCCCTCTCCTTCGATGTACTGCTGGAGCATGAAAGGGGCGGCTTGCAAAGCCCTATCCTCCTCGCATATCTTTTGCAGTTCATCATAGGTATCCGCATATCGCACTCCCGCTGATATCCATTCCTCTCCTATGGGAATTCTGGATCTGGTAGGTTTCACGACTATCGGATAACTCAAACTTTCCTTATATTTACATATCTCTTCCGGGCAATCAACGAACACTGTTCCTGGTATTGGAATGTCGTATTCCTGCGCAATTCGTATCAGCCTGCCTTTGTCCGATACCATTGTGAATAAATCGTAATCGGGGAATGGCACCTTGCAGTTTATCTCGAATGTGCTCTTTTCCTGCAGAATCAGATTTGTAGTGATCTCTGTCATCGGCAGGAGGATATCGATTTGTCTTTTTTGAATTTCTCGCCGAATGACCTCAAGGAATTCTTTGCTTTTTCTTTTTGGCTCGGGATAGATGAAGCTCTCCAGACAATATTTTGATTTCCCGGAAAGCGATTCAGATGTCTCACTAGCTGTTGTGACTTTATACCCTCTCCGAGCCAGCGAGCGAGTCGCAGCAAGCGCGGGGCGCGTATTTCCATCCGTTACCAATACTCTGATGGGATTATTTATCATTTTTGATTCAAGGTTAATGATTCCGTGCTTGCAATAACAATTACGAGGCGCATCATTCTTTCGATATATTGCCCCAGTAATCACTTTTCTCCTAGATTGCATTTCTCGTCCACAATAATCCCTTTAAGCGCTATTCATGTTTTCGCTGATATCGCTTTTCGTATGGCGGGGTACATGGATATGATAAAGTCATGTGCTTCTTCCTGTTCTCTCCCATGATTAACCTGTGAATCGATGTCAATGGTAACGAATACCACAGCCCCATTTGTCGTACCGTGAATAATCCCATCAATCCCGGATATCATTTTTGTCTCATATGCATTCGAGGTAATTCTCCCGTTGATATCGTACCAATAAATACTCATTTTATTTTTTTTTCCATCTTTATAAATGATCTTCCGGACTTTCATTTCATTTATCAACCCTGTGTTCTTTATATCAAGTATGTCTGATTCATAATGCAGCCACTCCGCCTTATATTGTATGATCTCCTTGCCCTGTGTCTGATATTCGTAGTAGGCAATGTGTAGCAGGATTTCGCAGCCGGAACTGTTTCTGTATCTTGCGGAATATTCCACGTCGGCTCCCTCGACACCTAGGTATCCTCTCCCTCCTTCTTCCCGTATAAATTGCCACTTTCCATCTGTAACTTTTAGACCGCTAAAGTTATTCGCTATCAACACGGGAGCGGGCTCATAGAATAATAGATAACTCCCGATTGCGATCAGAATACTCACCGCAAGATAATAAGCCAGATCAAATCTATTCATGCATTTCAAGAAATCCCAGTATTGATTTGAACTATTCCTGCTTTCTTTCTTCTTGACATTGCCCACACGAATAAAAACAAAACAACGTAGCCGAAAATCGCGACAAAGAGCCCCTGAAATATATGCCCTGGTCCGTGCAGCATATTGCTTCTAAAAATGTGCGCCCATAATCCTATCATGGTTACTCTAGCGATATTCGCCAGAATCGCAATTAATACCGCAAAACATAAAATCAACAGTCTCTCGGATATTTTTTTTTGCGTTAAATATGCAAGTGGAATAGCAATTGCCAGGATCGAGACGAGATATCTTATCCCACTGCACTCTTCCGCAACTTTAATAGTCAGTTTTGGCAATTCGATGTAAACACCATATTGCATTACTGGAATGCTCATTATTTTGAGAATGGATGAGCTTATGCTTGCCGTAAGGATTTGAAATATCTCATGAATGTTAGGTCCTAAAACATAATCAAATACAGGCACCATCAGGATGAGGTAACAGACGGGTAGCAGTAACGACGTGAAGTACTTCCACCCGAGAAGCATGACGATTACAGATGGAATCATCAGTACTAACGAAAGCTGCTGAATGAGCACCACACCGGCCACATCCCCGATGACCAAGGTGAATCCGCTCAGGCACATGAGAACCGAACCCAGGCCAATACTCGGGGATACTTGCATTTTCTTTAACTTTTCCCTGTTAACCCATACTAAGTAAATGCTTATAAGTGGTATTAAAAACCCGTGGGAATAATCATCGCGGCTTGTCCATGTATTGAAGAACAGCTGGAATACTCCTCCATAAGCGAAGAAAAAGACTCCCGCAAATATTGTCGCCTTTGCCCATAAGGCCGGGTTATACTTAATAATTGTCTTCATGCTGTCGACAATAAATAATATTTACCAAGGAGTACCGAACGTTTACCTGTTCTTCTTTTTTGTCTTTGGTCGAACACAAGGCAGCACAAATATCATCTATCAACTTCCTAGTTTTGATTAGATGAAGATATTTTTTACACGCAATATTATCGAGGTAATTCGGCGAGTGTTATCAGCAATTGTTCCGCGACAATTCTTCGCCCCAGATCATTCAGATGACCACCGTCGTTGGTGTATTGCGGTGCAAGGTAATAAATAATATTCCCGCCTTTTTCGATATCGACCCTCCTTCCATCCGGCAGGGTCGATTGAATTTCGGCAATATCAAATACAGGCTCCTTCCCAGAGTATGTCTTTTTCAACATATTATTATATTCATTCCTTTTAACGTTGTCGTCATAATAGCCAAGCGGCAGGCCCATCATTTTCTTAATCCAAGCCTTTGGCCCTGATTGAACGATCGTAAGCGGTATTGTCACATGAATAAAAGTCACTTCCGGGAACTTATTTTTGATGTATTCCATTTTTTCTTTGTAGTATGAAAACAACTCAGTTACGTTTGATTCAGCCATAATATCAACGCAACAAAACTTGAAAAATGCAACCTCAACATTTCCCCCTAGTCCATTTTCCATCAGCTCAACGAAGTGGTCGCACTTCGATCTAGGATCGTTATTTTTTCCTATTGCCGAATGTCCAAGAATTGACGCTTTATAGTCCTCCGGGTTTTCTGTCTCTCTTATTTTCAATCTCACTTTGGGATTGTCCCGCATCACATCGTCAATTCCATCCAGAATGTTAGATCCTATTGATTGATGACCGAAGTATATTTTTTTTCCTGAAAGCCTTTTCAATGCTGA
>Ga0116185_1000627_pt1 | contig 39379 bp, 36 predicted proteins | sample AD_JPNNA7_MetaG_FD_89754 | JGI IMG/M metagenome (GOLD analysis project Ga0116185, IMG submission 89754) | Active sludge microbial communities of municipal wastewater-treating anaerobic digesters from Japan - AD_JPNNA7_MetaG | ecosystem: Engineered > Bioreactor > Anaerobic > Digestate | place...
ACGGTATATAGTCTGGTGGGGATTGTTTCATGGCTTGGCGTGCACCATTCTCCAATGGACTTTTCCAATCTGTATCCTGCTGATCCTGTCGATCTTGTTATCCGCGTTCTATTTTCTTTTAAATTTTCCACAAAATCCTCACAACCATCCGCATAATCCTTCATACCTCTATCCTTCGCTGCCACATGCGGTTAAGCCATCATCCTTAGGTCATCCTTATAAATTATAAGGTTGACCTAAGGAAGACTCCAGTTTGATACCCGGTTGCAAATGAGGGGCAGAGGACGCAAGACCCTGAGGGATGGGCTGTTGAGCGGAGAGCGCGGCACATATCCTGCAGACAGCCATTTTGCCGGGTGGCAAAGCTCCGGCATTGACAAAATAAACCGATTTATAAATCGTGCCCATAAAGAGATATTACAGATAATGAAGAATCGTAACATTCACGTATTGGAAGAGATGCCCGTTTCCCGGGCGATAATTTACATGGCCCTGCCCAGCGTGCTAAGCATGTTGGTGAACATACTTTATAACCTGACCGACACTTTTTTTATCGGCAAGCTCAACGATCCGGTGCAAGTGGCGGCGGTTTCCATCTCCATGCCGCTGTTCGGTTTTCAGATGGCCATCGCCGGCATCTTCGGAGCAGGCGGCGCAAGCTATCTTTCACGCCTTTTGGGACGCAAGGATTTCAAACAAGCCCGCGAGACAACCACCACCGCCATCTTCAGCGCCCTGATGGCATCCATCGTGGTCGCCATCGGCGGCATCCTGTTCATACCAACCTTTTTGCGATTAGCCGGAGCCAGCGGCGAGATCTTTCCCTATGCGACGCGGTATCTAACCATCATCCTGCTGGGCAGTCCCTTCGTGATGCTCAAGTTTGCCATGGTGCAGCTTGTCCGCGCGGAAGGCTCCGCCCGCCAGGCGATGTTCGGGCTGATCATCGGCACCGGGGTCAACATCGTGCTCGATCCGCTCTTTATCTTTGTATTCAATATGGGTGTGACCGGCGCGGCGGTTGCCACCGTGATCGGCCAGGGGCTGGCCATGCTTTATTACATTGTTTATTACCGGGGCAAAAACAGCCTTGCCAGGCCTTCGCTCAAGTATCTGCACCTGCGCCGCGAGATCTACCAGCAGATTCTCTTTATCGGGCTTCCCGCCTCGCTGGGGCAGATCATGATGAACGTGGGCAACACCATCTCCTACAACCTCGCCTCGGCGTATGGAGACAGCGTGGTGGCTTCGCTGGGAGTGGCGTCCAGGGTGTTTTCCATCCCCATTTTCGTGTTCATCGGCACCTCGATCGGGGTGCAGGCGCTGATCGGCTTCAACTACGGGGCGCGCAACTTTGCCCGCATGAAGCTGGTAATCCGCCGGGCGGTGTTCATCGCCCTCTCTTTGAGCGTGTTTTTCACCCTGCTGTTCGCCCTGTTCCCCAGGCAACTGATCGGCACCTTTATCAAGGATGAAGGCATCATGAACATCGGCACCATGATCCTGGAAGCCTATGTGTTTGCCATCCCCTTCGCCGCGGTGGGCATGATCATGGCCAACAGCCTGCAAGCCATGGGCAAGGCCCTGCCCGCCTTCATCGTCTCGCTGTCGCGCCAGGGCATCATCTACATCCCCCTGCTCTTTTTGCTGAACAAGTATTTCGGCCTTGAAGGCCTGATCTTCGCCATGCCCATGGCGGACGCGCTCACCACCCTGATCTCGTCCAGCCTGGTCTTTTTCATCCTCAGAGGAATCAAACACAAAGAGCCGGCGCCCGGCATCCCCGAACCCATGCCCGTCCCGGCGGACATGGCCTGACAGATTGTTCTTGACACAGGCCGCCCTTCTGATTTTTGAGCTTTAAGCAATTATAGGAAAGGAGAACCGCCCTTATGCTGAATGTCTCTATCGCACCAGATGGAAAAAAATATCCCCTGCCGACCGAGCAGGAAAACGAAAAAGAACGCGAGATCCTTAAACAGATAACCGCCGAGCAGCGCAAGCTGGGACGCAAGATCGTCGCCGTTCAGGGCTTGGGCTTTGTGGGCTGTGTGATGGCTACCGTGGTGGCAGACGCCACCGACAAGGACGGGAATCCCTATTACTTTGTGCACGGCCACCAGCGCGCCTCCAAGCGCTCGTTCTGGAAAGTGCCGGTGATCAATTCCGGGATTCCGCCCGTGGCTTCATCCGATCCTGAAGTTCCTGAGATCTTCCACCGCACCGTGGTGGAGAAAAAGAACTTCCGCGCCACCAGCGAAGAATCGGTATATGGCCTGGTTGACGTGGTGGTGGTGGATATCCAGCTTGATGCCACCAAACCTTCCTTCGGCGAAGCCGAGAAGGGTTATTGCGACCTGATGGCCTTCCGCGAAGGCATCCGCACGCTGGGACAGCATATCCGTCCCGACTGCCTCGTATTGGTGGAGACCACCGTTCTCCCGGGAACCTGCGAGAAAGTGGTGAAACCTATTCTGGAAGAGGAATTTACCAAGCGCGGCATCGATATCGCCGCCAATCCGCCCCTGGTGGCGCACTCCTACGAACGCGTGATGCCTGGCGCAAAATATGTGGCTTCCATCCGCGATTTCTGGAGGGTCTTCTCCGGCGTGAACGAGAAAAGCATCGAGCTCTGCCGGGAGTTCCTCAGCAACTGCCTGAATGTGAAAGACTACCCTCTCACCCAACTGGACAGCACCAACGCCTCCGAACTGGCAAAGACCATGGAAAACACCTACCGCGCGGTAAACATCGCCCTGACCCTGGAATGGGCGAGTTTCGCGGAACAGATCGGAGTGGATATATTCAAAGTGCGCGACGCCATCCGAAAACGCAAGGGCACCCATGACAACCTGCTGCGTCCCAGCCTGGGCGTGGGGGGATATTGCCTCACCAAAGACCCCGTGCTCGCCAACTGGGCGATGCAGACCCTCTTTGGCCTGGAAGGCTGCCTGGAAATGGCCATCCGCGGCGTCAACATCAACGACACCATGCCCCTGCACACCATCGAGATCATCAAGCGCGAATATGAAAGCCTGAATAACCTCAAGGTGGCGGTGCTGGGAGTTTCCTATCTGGAAAACGTGGGCGACACCCGCCACTCCCCCTCCAAGACCCTGGTGGAGTTCCTGCGCAAAGAGTTTGCCACCGCCCTCACCCACGACCCCTATGTGGAAGCCTGGCCGGAGCTTGACGAATCAAAAGTGGAAAGCGACCTCAATGCCGTGCTGCCCGGGGCTGATGTGGTGATCTTTGCCGTCGGCCACGACCAATACAAGGGCCTCAAACCGGCGGAAGTAGTCGCCATCTGCGGCACCAAACCGCTCATCGTGGACTGCTCGAACTTCCTTTCCGACGCGACTATCGCGGAATATAAGAAACTTGGCTGCAAGGTTCGCGGCGTCGGCAAAGGCCATATCGTCTGATAAACCGAAAGACTATAAATAAAGAAAGGCGGGAAGCTTCCCGCCTTTTTTTAGTGCTGGAATCTGGGTAGGAGGGAAACGCGGGCGCGTATCCTGATAGAGTATCTAAAGAGGTGTGGGGATTATCCCGAAGCTGCAAAGTGAACAAAAAAAACGGGTATCGTTTGATACCCGTTTTTTAAGGACTGCGCTATAATTATAGATCAGCGATGCTTATTTCGTGGCTTCTTGGACTGGTTCGGCAACTGGCTCGACTTGGTCGACATTCTGGGTGTCAGTAGCGAGGGTGTCCACGACTTCTTCGACGTCCTGGGCTTCTTCGACAACTTCTTCCTTGGTGCCGCAAGCGGCGAGGGCAAGCATGCCAATCAGCATAATAGCGAGTAACGCGATTAATGTAGCTTTCTTCATTTTGATTCCTCCATTTTAGAAATCATATTTTGGTTTGGTTTTTCTTCCTTTTTCGGCGATTTATAGCCTCGCCGGGGCATTTTTGCCAGAGAGTTCAACAGGGCTGAAACCCTTTAGCAGACTCCCTCACAGTCCTTAGTCACGCCTATGTACTGACTTGTTTTGTCCAATATTATTAGGTGTTGATTTTCTGGCAAGTTATTTTTTCAGAATGAGGTGTCCAGGCCGGCATGGATCATTCCCGAGGTGAAGGAAGGAAAGGCTTTGTCCCTGAACCCCAGGCCATATTCGATGCTCAGGATGCCCAGCCGGGAGCCCACCCTGATCCCCAGTCCAGGGGCAAAGAGCCTGGCGTCCAGTTCGTCATCGCCCCGCATCAATACCCCGTGATCGTAAAAGAGATAGAGCCTGCTGTTCGCCGCCAGCCGCCAGCGCAGTTCCAGATTGCCCCAGCCCAGCCGCCAGCTGCTGAACTCCTCCTCCCGGTAGCCCCGCAGCGAGTTGTAACCTCCCATGCCATACTGCAGATAGGCGGTGCTGTCCTCCTCCGCCAGGCTGCGCAGGTGCGCTCCTGCGGCCAGAACCCAGCGTTTCCCCAGGCTCAGAAAGTGGGTGTGATCCGCCTCCAGGGCGTTGCTCCAGCGCGAGGGCGAATGCAGCCGCCTGACGCGGTAGGCGATCTGGCTGCTGGAACCCCGGGAGGGATTGAGCGGATTGTCGCTGCTGTCCTGAATCCAAAATGCGCCCACGCTCCAGTTTGAGGATTTGCTGATCTGCATGGGCCTGCCGCTGCCGGGCGAGATGCTTTCCGTGCCCAGGCTGATCCCATAGCGCTGAAAGCCCTGGTAGGAATAGATGTCCGCCGCCACCCGGGAGCGAATCCAGACGCTGTCCTGCTCGGTGCGGTGCAGGGTGAGGTCGCCCGCCAGGGGCAGATTGGCTGGCCCGGACTCGTGATAGCTGAATTCCAGCAGGCTGTTGAGGGCGGATTTTTGCCAGCGCAGGGCCAGCGCGCGGTCGGTGCCCCAGAGGTTGAGGAAGCGCAGGTTGAGCCTGCCGGTCAGTTCCGTCTTGTCTTTGATCCGGTTGAAGCCCGCCACTCCCTCCAGATAGGTCATGCGGCCTTCTTCAACGCTGATCAGCAGGCTGGCGGCATCCACCGGTTCCACGCTGCAGGAGGTGATATAGCTTTTACGCAGGATGTTTTGCCGCGCGGCCTCCAGCTTTTCCGGAGTGACGGTGCCAGCCCGTTCCAGCCCTGCCAGGCGGATAAGGGTGCGATCGCGGGTGTATCTGTTGCCCCGGAAATGGTATTTCTCCAGGCGGAATGGCCGCCCTTCCTCCACTCCAATATAGGCCTCCAGCCCGCCATCCAGAGCCAGCGAATCCAGCTCCACCGCAGCGAACAGATAGCCCTGGCGCAGATATTCCTGCAGGACACGCCGCATCAGGGAGGGAATCTGCCCCAGAGTTAGCCTCTGCTCCGGGGAGAGCAGCAGCAGAGCGCGCAGTTTGGCGGGGGTAAGGAGTTTCAATCCGTTGAAATGGACGCCCACATCCCTGGCCGGCATCACCTCATCCAGCCGGAAAGCCAGTTCCAGCGATTCCTGATCCAGGGGGACAAGCTCCGGGGACGGGATGCTCACAAAGGGATGCCCCTGCCGCTGCAGCCAGGCCTGCATGCCCTCGATGCCGGCATTGACGACCGCCGCGTCGTATTCCCCGCCCGTTGCCAGGCCCGCGGCTTTCAGCAGGGCGTCGCGGTCCAGTTCAAAATTCGCCTCCACGCTGATCTTCCCCACCCGCAAGCCGCAGAGGCAGCCCCAGATGAGCAACAGGGCAAGGCAAAGGCTGGTTCTGGCCACCCGCGGCCCCTATTCCCGGTCCGCCTTCAAAACCGCCAGGAAAGCCTCCTGCGGCACGGTCACCGAACCGATCTCCTTCATCTTCTTCTTGCCTTCCTTCTGCTTTTCCAGCAGCTTGCGCTTGCGCGAAACGTCGCCGCCGTAACACTTTGCCAGCACATCCTTGCGCATGGCGTTGACCGTGCTCCGGGCGATGATGGTGCCCCCGATCGCCGCTTGCAGCGCTATCTTGAAGAGATGCCGGGGAATCACCTCGGCGAGGGTGTCGGTCACGCTCTTGCCCCAGTTGTGTGCCTTGTCTTTGTGGCAGATAAAGCTCATGGCATCCACCTTTTCGCCGTTGATCAGGATGTCCACCTTCACCACCTGCGAGGGGCGGAATTCCTTGAACGCATAGTCCAGGGAGGCATAGCCGCGGCTCACGGTCTTGAGCTTGTCGTAAAAGTCGAAGATGATCTCGATGAGGGGCATCTCATAGTGCAGCGCCACCCGTTTTTCATCGATGTATTGGATGTCTTTCTGGATGCCACGCCGTTCCTGCGCCAGTTTCATGATGTTGCCGATGTAATCCGTGGGAACGATGATCTCGGTGTCCATGAATGGTTCCTGCACGCTTTCAATGTAGATGGGATCGGGGAAATCGACCGGGTTGTTGACGGTGATGTCCTCGCCGTTTTTGAGCCGGATGAGGAAGCGCACGCTGGGCGTCGTGGCGATGATGGGGATGTTATATTCCCGCAGCAGTCGCTCTTTGACGATCTCCAGATGCAGCATGCCCAGGAACCCGCAGCGGAAACCATAGCCAAGCGCCATGGAGTTTTCCTTTTCATAGATCAGGGAAGCGTCGTTGAGCTTGAGTTTGGCGATGGAATCCACCAGGTTCTCATAGTCCTCGCCGTTGATGGGAAAGATGCCGGAATAGACCATCGGCTTGGGTTCCATGAAGCCGGGCAGGGATTCCTCGCAGCCGCCTTTGGCCAGGGTGATGGTGTCGCCCACGCGGGCATCCGCCACTTCCTTGATGTTGGCGATGATATAGCCCGCCTCGCCGGTGGTCAGTTTATTCTGGGGAGAAAACTTCAGCTCCAGGTGCCCGATCTCCTCGATCTCATATTCCTTGCCGGTGGAAAACAGCCGGATGCGGTCGCCCTTGTTCAGCGATCCCTCAAAGAGCCGCACCAGCACCACCACGCCGCGGTACATGTCAAAATAGGAGTCGAAGATCAGCGCCTGGGGCGGGGCGTCCACCTTTCCCTGCGGGGCGGGAAGCCTCTCCACCACAGCGTCCAGCAACTCCGTGACCCCCTGTCCTGATTTCGCGCTAACTCTCAGGATGTCTTCTGCCGCGCAGCCCATGATCTCCATCAGATCGTGTTCCGAGCCATCGATATCCGCCTTGGGAAGATCGATCTTGTTGAGCACGGGCAGTATCTCCAGATTGTTTTCCAGAGCCAGATAGAGGTTGCTCATGGTCTGGGCCTCGATGCCCTGGGAGGCGTCCACCAACAGGATGGCACCCTCGCAGGAAGCCAGCGCGCGGGACACCTCATAGGAAAAGTCCACGTGACCGGGGGTGTCGATCAGGTTCAGCACATATTCCTGCCCCTGATATTTGTGCACCATGCGGACCGCGTGGCTCTTGATGGTGATGCCTTTTTCCCGCTCCAGATCCATGCTGTCCAGCACCTGGGCCACATCCACCCGTCCCACCACGTTGGTGCTTTCCAGAAAACGGTCTGCCAGCGTGGATTTGCCGTGGTCGATATGGGCGATAATGCAGAAGTTGCGTATATGTTCTTGTTTCATTGTATATCCTTGTCGGTCAACTGCTTGAATAGTCGGGAAACCTGGTTCCTCCCCAGTTTGGCCAATTAGTGCCTTAAAATGCCAAACTCCGCTTTTGTCAATCTTTTAGTGACAGCCTGCGGCAAAGTGCCAGTTTTTTCGGATCATAACCTCTGAAAGGAAGAGCCGGCCCTTTTAGAAGATCATCCGCACATCTAAACTTCCCTGGATAAAATGCCAAACAGGGCAGTGTTTACATAATAGTTGGAGCGCACGATTTTCTGCTTTTTTAGGAGGCCGTCAGCGCAGAGGGCATCCAGATACTTCGTGGCAGTGTGGCGGCTGACCCCCAGATCGCGCATGATAAACTCGATCTTTGTATAAGGATGCGAAAACAGATTGTTGATCAGAGCCTGTGAATAGAATTTATGCCTGGCGCGTATCCGCCGCTCATACTCCTGGAGCGCCGTCCTGATCTCTCCGATCATGGCAATCGTTTGTCTGGAAGTGTCTTCCACCGCCTGCAACATGAAGAGTATCCACGGTTCCCAGGCACCCTCGTCTCTGACTTTTTGAAGAAGGTGATAGTAATTTGCCTTATTCTTTACGATGTATCTGCTCAAATAAAGCACAGGGATATCCATGAGCCCGGACAGCACCAGATAAAGAACATTGATAATGCGCCCCGTGCGGCCATTCCCATCGTAGAAGGGATGGATGCTTTCAAACTGGTAGTGTATTACCGCCATCCTCACAAGAGGGTCGATATCTGTCTCAACATCATTTATATACCGCTCAAGATTTGCCATCAGTTCCACTATTTCCCGGGGGTCCTGGGGCGGCACATAGACTGTTTCTCCGGTCTGTTCATTCTTCAGTTCCGTGCCTGGCAGTTTGCGCAATCCTGAGCGGTGCTTCGCCATCTCCGCCTGTATCTCGATAATGTGGTTTGTGGTGAGCATTCCAGTTTTTTCCACCAGGTCGTAGCCTACCCGGAGGGCGGAGGCGTAATGGCTTACCTCTTTGGCCGCAACGCTCAATCCGTAGTCCGGGAACAAGCCTTCGCGATAAAGATCATCGTGGGTGGTGATTATGTTTTCGATTGCCGAACTGTCTTTTGCTTCCTGCAAAGAGAGTGTATTGATTAGAATAAGCTGATTGGGAATGGTGGCAGTTATCCCTTTGAGTTCAGCCAGATAGCGATGCGCGGAAGCAGCCTTGCGCAGGATTTGTCTGGTCTCCAGTTCGATATCCGGAGGCAGCTTATCGATGGCTTTTTTCATTACGGTATCCTCAGCACCGGCTCATAGTTTTCAGACAGGCAAACTGATATGTCCAGAAAAGCGGTACTTTCTCTACACATAATAGGCTATATGTCCAAAAAAGCAAGATATTTTGGACACGTGACAGGGAATATGTCCAACAATGTTACAATAATCCCACGGGCCGCTTTCAGGTTCATCACTCATATTCTTTCACCATTCAAATAATTCCTGCCTGCCTTCCTCAATTTCCGTCATACCGCCATCCTTCGCTGCCACAGTCGGTTATGCCATCATCCTTAGGTCATCCTTATAAATTATAAGGATGACCTAAGGAAGACTCACGCCGGAGAGGGGAATGCAAATGAGGATCATCCCCTCCCATAATATATAGGTGCTACGATTGGGGAAAGTTCGTGGAAAGGTGTTTTTTGAGGTGGAAAGGTGGTTTTGAAGTGGAAAGGTGGAAAGGTGGAAAGGTTCCCCCGAAACAAGTCTACCAGGCTATATACCGTGTCATCCCGGGCAAGCGTGCTTGACCCGGGATCCAGTCTTTTAGAAACTACCACCCAGCCCCGAAACAAAGCACCCCCAGACCATAAAACCGTGTCATCACGGCTTGCCACAGAGACCGGAGGTCTCTTTGAAACAGGCAACTCCGTTGCCTCTGCCGAACAGACTTCGGCAGCCCTTAAATTATCCGCGTTAATCTGCGTGAACCGCGTGAGCCGGGATCGAGTGTTTGGAGTCCAAACCGGCTTCGAGACTGGCATAAGTATGAAACCCATATTGCCGGTTTGAACTCCAAACTACCAGCCAGCATGGAGTTCAAAGAGCCTTGTCTGACTTCAAATACCCACCAGAAGTATCGGCTCTTTGGACTTCATGCGTGAGTTAAAGGGAGCCATTAGTGATAATGTGGGCGCAATTATACTTTCCCTTTCAGCCCGGCTTTCGGTACCAATCAGTCTGGGAAATAAAACATTTTACTGCCCGTCATCAGGAAGAGGTCAAAAAGTTCTTGACTAATTTCCGCGTTAGTATTTGAAGTGATTCAAGTGTATTGACTCTTTACAAAGGATAGTGAATATGATCCGTAACTTGCAGGTAATTCAGCATCATTCGCAGCTCCGCGAGCTGGGCAGCCAGCTCAAGTTTGGCATTCTCAAGGAGCTCACCCAGGCACCGGCAACCTGCCAGCAACTGTCTAAACTTTTTGACCAAAGCAAGCAAAAAATCCATTACAATCTCAACCAAATGCTAAAGGAAGGTCTGCTGGAGATCGTAGAGGCACCCCAGAGCAGCAACCGCGAAATCTACTACCGCGCCACTGCCAAGACCTATGTGCTTGACCTCTCCATCGGGCTGGAAAGCAACGGCAACCTGCTTGACAGCCGGGCTATCATCAGCAACATCCTGGAACAGGAACACCGCATCAACCTGGCCGCCATCGCCGCCAAGCTGCTGGACCAGTCGCTAAAGCTAAAGGCGGGTGAACGGCTGCTCATAGTGAGCGGCAAGTTCAACTTCCCCCTGGTGGAAAAACTCAAGCTGGAAGCGGGACGGCGGGGCATACACAGCCTGCTCATCTATCAGGATTTGGAAACCCTGCAAGCCAGAAACCAGCAGTATTCCCTGTCCGCTTTCAAGGCCGATTACGAGGAATTCAACCGCCATCTGAAAACCGCGGACGTATATCTGAACCTCAACGGCGAGGCGCGTTACGCGGAACTGCGCGACCCGGAAAAGCTGCTCATCCGCAACCGCATGCTGGAAAAGTCCAAGCAGATCATCCAGCAGCGCGGAATCCGGGTGGCAATGATGCCGGGGCTGCTCCAGCACACGCTTTCGGATAAAGCCATCGAGCGTGAACTGCAGTTCTGGCAGGCTCTGGATATCGATTATCAACGCCTCTGCAAGCACACGCAGGAAAAATGCAAGCAACTGATGAATAAGGAAACGGTGAATCTGGCGTCCGGGGACAGCTCCCTGCGCTTCGGCATCGAAAAGCTGGTGGCGGAGTGCGGTTCCTTCGGGGCGGGGGAGTTCCAGTCGCCGGTGATCAACCTGCCGGGAGGGGAGATTCTGATCATTCCCCGGGCGGGCAGCGTGCGCGGCACCCTCAGCAACGAGCGCATCTTCCTCTTTGGCGAGGAGGTGGAGCACCCCGTTTTGGAGATAGAGGACAACGAGATCAGGTCTTTCAGCGCGAAGAGTGGCGGCCAGCACCTGCAACGCGCCATCGAGGAAGGCGGAGCGGACGGGCGCAAGGTGGCGCTCATCTGCATTGGCACAAATGAAAACATCAACCTGGGCGACATTGACACTGCCCTCAAACATAAGAGCAACGGTAGCCTGAGCGTATTCTGGGGCGACAACCGCTCGGTCGGAGGCAAGGTCTCCGGCGCGCACGAGTGGTTTGTCCAGATCGAAAACCCGCTGCTCAGCTTCAATTAAAGGAGGAAACCATGAAAAGAACAGCCTTTATCCTGCTGCTGCTGGCCTGCCTGCTGCCGGCCTTTGGGCAGTGGCACATCGACGAAGATTTTGAGGGCATCACCACCCTGCCCGCCGGCTGGACTATCCACGACGACGGGGACGGCATGACCTGGCGCAATATCGACAACGCCAGCCACGCCCATTCGGGGAGCAGGGTTGCCTTTGCGGACAACTATTTACCCAACCAGAACGCGGACTGGCTCATCACCCCGCAGGTCAGCGTCAGCGCCGGCGACTCACTCGTCTTCTGGACCCGTAGCTGGATAAGCACCGAAAACCTGAAGGTGTTCGTATCCCCCACCGGCACCGCCATCGGCAACTTCACCACGCAAATCCTCAACCTGCAGGAACTGGGCACCACCTACCAGCAGTTCAGCCACAACCTTTCCGCCTACGCGGGGCAGTCCATCTACATCGGTTTCTTCTGGCAATGTGAGAACTACGGCATCCTGGTGGATGACGTGCGCGTCGGCCAGTCTCTGGTGATCACGCCGGAACTGAACCTGCCGGAAAGCTTTACCTTTAACCAGGGGGAGAGCCTGGAGGTGGATTTCACTCCCTTTATCGTGGCGACAGAGCTGTCCAGCACCAGCCTGTCCTGGCAGGCTACCCAGCATGTGGAGGTGGCAGCCCAGGGACAGACCGTGACTTTCTCATCGCCAAATTGGGCGGGCACGGAGACCGTCCATTTCACCCTGCAGGATTTGATCAGCGGGCAGACCGCCTCGGACAACGTGCAGGTGATCGTGAATCCCCCGCCCACGGTGGACTTGGCTTTGACGGACATCCTCTCTCCCGGAGCTGTGGCCTTTTTGGGTTCGCCATTCACCCCCAGCGTTCGTCTTTACAACAACGGCCAGAACCTCTGGAACAACCAGGTGCGGCTGCTAATGACCATCACGGACAACGCGGGACAGACCATCGGCAGCGAAGAGCTTTACCATGCCGCCCAGTTGCAGCCGGCAGAGTCCGAAGATCTGAGTTTCCCGCCTGTCAGCCTGGGAGTGGAGGGAAATTATAGCATCACTTACCTGCTCGATCTGGAAGACGACATCCTGGCCAACAACAGCATCTCCCTGGCTTTCGAGGTGATCCTGCGGGTCAGCCAGGGCGGCCCCGACGCCTTTGGCTACCGCTATATCGACAGCACCGCGGAGAACGGCCCGGCCTTCGACTGGATCGACATCAGCGCCACCGGCACCTCCACCGTGATGTATGGGGTCGATCAGTGGAGCGGCGACGACAACTTCAGCGAGCCCATCCCCCTGGGTTTCGCTTTCCCCTTCTATGGCAACGCCTATACCAGCGCCTACGTGGATACCAACGGCGAGATTCTGCTGGAACCAAACAACTGGTATGAGGAGTATCCCAGTAATGGCTGGGACAACGACGGCAATATATTCAACTATGTGTATGCCATTCCTGGCTTTGCGGCGATGCCAGGCCTCATCGCGGTCTATTGGGATGACCTCTTTGTGGAGCAGGGCACGGGAAACATCTATTTTCAGACCTTCGGCGCCAGCCCCGACCGTTACACGGTGATCCAATGGCACAACCTGCGCTTCGCGGCAGGCAGCGGAGCCACCTCCCTGCTGGATTTTGAGGTGATCCTGCACGAATCCGGCGAGATTGTCATGCAATACCTAAGCACCGCCACGGGGCAGATAGGTTCCAACGTTCCCCACAACAATGGCCGCAGCAGCACGGTCGCGCTGCAAAACGCCAGCGCGGACATCGGCCTCTGCTACCTGCGCGAGATAGTGCAAAACAGCCAGTATATGGGCGTGGAACCTCCCGGAAACCTGCTCTTTGACGGACTCGCGGTGCGCTTCTACAGCGGACCCGACGAGCAGCCGCCCCTGATCTCCCACGCGGCTCTGGGCAACACCTTTGAAACCGACCTGCAACTGAAAGCCCGGGTGCTGGATGTGAGCCCTCTGGCACAGGTGGAAATGTACTATACCACTTCCGAAACATGGAGCAGCGTGGCGGGAACCTCTTCCGGCGATGGCAACTACAGCTTCAACCTGCCGCCCCTGTCAGCGGGAAACACCCTCAAATACTATATCAGGGCGCAGGACAGCCTTGGCAACACCGGCTACCTGCCCATGGAAGCCCCCGGCGAATACTTCTCCTTCCAACTCCTGCCCGGCAACAACCGCAAAGTCCTGCTGGCTTACAGCGGTTCGCAGGACTACCAGCGGATGGAGCTTCCCCTCTATCAGGCAAGGCTGGATTCACTCAACATCGCCTACGATACCTACAACTGGGAAGAGTATGACAGCTACAGCTTCCCTGCCTCCTACAGCACCATCCTTGCCTATGCTTCCACCGGAGGATCGGGGGTCAGGGGAGAGACCTTTGCCAGCGCACTGATGGACTTTCTGGATCAGGGAACGGTATCCGCGCCCAAAAACCTGTTCCTTGCCTCCGACGGATGGGCGTCGGGACAGCACGGGCATCCCAACGACTATCCCCAAACGAAGCTCTTCAACGGCTACTTCCGCACCTGGTACGCGCCAACGGGCGGGGGAGGAGGAACCAACGGGCTGGCAGGACCGGACGTATATACCTACGTAGACGGCACCATCCTCTGCCAGACAGCGTCTCCCGTCGGCGAGCCCGGAGTGGAATACTCCGTCTATGCCAACAGCCCGGACTGCATCTTCCGCTATGAAGCCTGCCCGGACTGGTACGCGGAAGAGATGCAGTATCCCGAGATCGGCGCCGTGAACGCCTTTTCCTTTGAAGACGGCCCCATCGGCGGGCAGGCTTACCTGTATGGCGGAGTCTGCGCCACGGCGGTGGAACTGCCCATCTACAAGGCTTTCTACTTCAGCTTCGATTACTCCCAACTGAACAATCCGCAGCAGAGCGTGGCCTTCTTTGCCGATCTGATGGACTGGTTTGGCGTGGAGACAGCCGCGCAGGACATCCAGTCCCCGCCTCCCGTTTTTGCGCTCCTGGGCAACCATCCCAACCCCTTCAACCCCAGCACCAGCATCAAGTTCAGCCTGGCGAAAGCCGCCCGGGCGGAACTGAACGTCTATAACATCAAGGGACAGAAGGTCAAGACCCTTGCCAATTCGCTCTTCCAGGCCGGCAACCACACCCTGGTGTGGGATGGCTGTTCGGATGAGGGAGAGAAGCTGGCGAGCGGCCTTTACCTTCTGCGCATGGAAGCCGGTAAGTTCCGGCAGACCCGTAAAATGACCATCGTTAAATAGGAGTAGTGATGAAGAAGATTCTAAGCATCATCTTGTCCGGCTTATGCCTGTTCTCCGCGCTGGCAGCGGACGATTATTACATCGGCACTGGCACTTCCACCCAAAACAAGGTGCCCGTCTATGGCTACAACAACTACGGCTGGAGCAAGTTCATCTATACCGGAGACGAGCTTGCCGCGGCGGGAGTGAGCGGCACCATCAATATCACAGGGATAGGCTTCCAGGTTTCCAACGACATCAGCGGCTACACGATGGACAGCCAGGTGGTCTATATGCGCTATGCCTACAATACCACCTATGGCAGTACGGATGTCTCATATCCGAACACTTCCGTTGGCGGCTGGCAACAGGTTTACAGCGGTTCGGTGGCCTGGAACGGCCCCGGCTGGCAACAGATCATTTTAGCCAATCCCTTCAGCTACACCTACACCGAAGGGCAGGACTGGGGCATAGAAATCCTCTGGGAAAACAGGGACGGCTCCAAGGTCGGCGGCCCGCCCTCCTTCTATGGCAGAAACGTGGGCTATAGTTGCGTCTATAAGTCCCAGGATACTTCCTTTCCCACATCGAGCGGCACCAGGGGCAACTATCACCCCAACATCTGGCTCTCCACCCCGGTTACGGCTGTGCCGCCTCCCGCGATACTGCCTGTTCCCGCCGACCTGGCAACGGCTGTGCCCGTCGAAACCAACCTCTCCTGGAGCAGCGGCGGCGGAGCGCCCAATGATTATTTGTTCTCGCTGTGGAAGACCGATCCGGTGGAGGTCATCGAAAGCAACCTCGTGCTAACCACAAGCAGCTACGATCCAGCCCAATACCTTGAATATGGCACCAATTATAGCTGGAGGGTAGTGCCCCGCAACGACTTCGGCCCCGCAATCGGTTGCCCCGCCTGGAGCTTCACCACCCTGGACGATCCTTCCATCGTCACCTTTCCCTGGACGGAAAGCTTTGACGGAGCAGATTTTCCACCCTCGGATGAATGGATGAGAAGGAGCGGAGAGCTGTCAGACCCCGTCTCCCTGAATCCAAGCAGTATATGGGATCAGGAAGACTGGCTGAACATTCCCGGAACAGGAGATAAAGCAGCCGCCATCAACATCTGGGGCGCCATCAATGGCTGGCTGGTCTCCCCGCTTATCCATGTGACCGATCCGGGCTTCTACCTCACTTTCGATCTGGCATGGCTAAAATCCGGCCAGCCACCCACAGGCACCCCGCCCGACCCGTCCGGAGTGGACGACCGCTTTGCCGTGCTGATCGGCGACGGCTTCAGTTGGAGCACCGCCAATATCGTGCGCGAGTGGAACAACACCGGTTCTGACTATGTGCTCAACGAAATCAGCCCCAGCGGCGAAAAGGTTGCCATCCCCCTCGCCGGGCATACCGGGCGCATCCGCATCGCCTTCTATGCCGGCTCCACCGTCTCCAATACCGATAACGACTTCATGGTCAACAACATCTACGTCGGCGGCTATCTGCCCAGCCCGCAAATAAGCATCGCACGGGATCAGGCTGCCGGCACCACGCTGCTGGCATGGGATGCAGTCGCCGGGGCGGATTCCTATGAAGTCTATCACAGCGCCGATCCCTATGGCGTCTGGACCCTGCTGGGCAGCACCGCGGGGACCAGCTATCTGGTGGATACTGCTTCTGCCAGAATGTTTTACCGGGTGAAGGCAATCAACGTAGATTAACAAGGCATCGCACATCCCGCGGATACGGAAGCCTGACCGCCGCCCGGGAAAAGATCCTCAGGCACTATATCGGGAAGCCTGGCCACCTCGCGGCCGGGCTTCTTATTTGGCCCTCATACCGTTCCTTGGGACAAACAGGGGTCTTCCTTAGGTCAACCTTATAATTTATAAGGATGACCCAAGGATGATGGCTTAACCGCCTGTGGCAGCGAATGATAGCGGCATGAGGCAGTTGGCTGAAGGTTCGCATCGTAATTGGACAACAAGGTTAATTTACCAGGCTGTCCGGGTCAGGTAAGATGCTCATCCGCAGATGGATATGGGCGCGAAAAAAAGCCCGGCCGCAGGGGTCGGGCTTGTAACTTTATTGGTGTTTGCTCAGACTTCCAGGATTTCCTTTTCCTTGCTTTTTTCCACCTCATCGATCTTGTTGATCCATTCATCGGTGATGTCCTGAACGTCTTTGAGCTGTTTCTTTTCTTCGTCTTCGCTGATCTCTCCGGCCTTTTCCATCTTCTTTAGCTGGTCGTTGGCGTCGCGGCGGATGTTGCGGACTGCCACGCGGGCTTCTTCAGCCATCTTTTTGAGGCTTTTGACGATATCCTTGCGCTTGTCCTCGGTGAGAGGCTGGAAGGGCAGGCGGATCACGTTGCCGTCGTTTTCCGGGGTGATGCCCAGATTGGCTGCCAGGATCGCCTTTTCGATATCTGCCAGGGTGGTCTTGTCCCAGGGCTGGATCACGATGGTGCGGGGCTCGGGGATCGAGATGTTGCAAAGCTGCTTCACCGGCGTGGGCTGCCCGTAGTAGTTGATCCTGATGTCGTCCAGAACAGACGCGCTGGCGCGGCCGGTGCGCACCTTGGAATACTGGTGCAGCAGGGATTCGAACGACTTTTGCATTTTATCGCTGGACGTGTTCTTGATTTCTTCCATGGTTTTCTCTCTTTGCCTTTAAGGCGCTTTAGGGATGGATGTATGACCCGCAGCCGGCGCTGGTGACCGCTTCGCAGAGCGTTCCCGGCTTGCTGACGTTGAATATCTTGATGGGCAGGCTGTTATCCCGTGCCAGGGCGAAGGCGGTCATATCCATCACACCCAGCTTTTGCTCCAGGCAGTCGTCGAAGCTGGCGGAGCTGATGAGCTTTGCCTTGCTGTCCTTGCGGGGATCGGAGCTATAGAGGCCGTCCACGTTGGTGCCCTTGAGCACGAGATCCAGCTTGAGCTCGACGGCCCTCAGCACGGCTGCCGTATCGGTGGTGAAAAAGGGATTGCCGGTTCCCCCGCTGAGGAAGCAGATCTTTCCCGCCGCCAGGGCCAGGGAGGCCTTGCGGGGCGAGTAGTGCCTGCAGATGCGATCCAGTTTTTGGCTGGAAAAGACCTCTGTGGGATAGTTTTTGGCATTCAGGATTTCAGACAGATAGAGGGCATTCTGCACGGTGGCCAGCATGCCGATTTCGTCCAGGGTCACGCGGTTGAGGCTCCGGTTTTTCCATGTGCCGCCGCGGAAGATGTTTCCGCCGCCCAAAACGATGGCCAGGCTGTAGCCCAGGCGTTTGAGGCCGATGATTTCCTCGGTGAGGGTGTCGATCACTTCGTCATCATAGCCGAAGCCCCGGCTTCCGGCGAGGGCTTCGCCGCTCAGCTTGAGCATCACGCTGTGAATCTTTATGGGCTCGTAGGTCATGTCAGGCTCCCGGGAGTTCTTTATTCTCCGCCCAGGGCATAGCGCACGAAGCGCGCGATCTGAATGTTTTCGCCGGTTTTGGCGATCGCGTCGGTGAGCAGGTCTTTGACGGTGCGCTTGGCTTCGTTTACCAGTTCCTGTTCCAGCAGGGAATGCTCGGAGCAGAACTTTTTGATGTTTCCTTCCACGATTTTGTCGATCAGTTCGGGCTTTTTGCCTTCGTTGATGGCTTTGTTGCGGGCGATTTCTTTTTCACGCTCGATGATGGCGGGGTCGATGCCCTCGGCGCTGATGGCGAGGGGGCTGGTGGCCGCGATCTGCAGTGCCAGCTCTTCAGCCAGGCTCTTGAATTCGTCGGTGCGGGCCACGAAGTCGCTCTCGCAGTTGAGTTCCAGCATCACGCCGAGCTTGCCGTTGAAATGTATATAGGAAAAGATGATTCCTTCTTTGGTCGCGCGCTGGGCTTTGCCTTCGGCCTTGGAAATTCCGCGCTCGCGCAGATACTTGATGGCGGCGTCCATGTCGCCATTGGTTTCCACCAGCGCTTTGCGGCACTCCATCATGCCGGCTGCCGTTCTCTCGCGCAGTTCTTTTACCATGCTTGCGCTAATCTCTGCCATTTTTATCTCCTTGTATTGTAAGAATTATTGGTCGGGGAAGGGTTGTGTGCCCCTTCCCCTAAAGATGTTGTTATTGTTCCTGGGCGGGCTCTTCCGAGGCGGGTTCTTCCGCGGGCGCGGCAGCTTCCTCGCTCTCTTCCGGTTCGGTATCGGCGCCTTCGCTGGCGAGGTTCTTGCCTTCGAGCACGGCGTTGGCCATGATTTCAGAGATCAGGTGGATGGCCCGGGTGGCGTCGTCGTTGGAGGGGATGACATAGTCCACCAGGTCGGGGTCGCAGTTGGTATCGACCATGGCGATGATCGGGATGCCCAGGATGCGGGCTTCATGCACGGCGATCGCTTCATGGTCTGTATCCACGATAAAGATGGCTGCCGGGGGAGCCTCCATGTCACGGATGCCGCCCAGCGAGAACTCGATCTTGTCGTGGGTGCGTTTCATCTTCTGCTGTTCCAGCTTGGTGTAGTTGTTGATCGTGCCGTCGGCGACGATATCTTCGTAATACTTCATTTTTTCGATGCTCTGGCGGATGGTGGCCATGTTGGTGAGCATGCCGCCGTACCAGCGCTGATTGACGTAGAACACGCCGGCTTTTTCGGCGGTTTCCTTGATCGCTGCCTGGGCTTGTTTTTTGGTGCCCACAAAGAGGATGTATTCCTGCCGGTTGGCAACTTCTTTGACAAACTGATAGGCCTCATTGATCGCGTCCACGGTCTGTTTGAGATCAATGATATGGATGCCATTGCGTTTGATGAAGATATACTTCTTCATCTTGGGATTCCATTTGAAGGTCTGATGGCCAAAATGGACGCCAGCTTCGAGCAATTGTTTCATCGAAACTACGGACATTATTTCTCCTTAAGTAGATACGGTTACATTTCCCCAGCGGGATACACGCAATTCAGGGAAGCTTTCTTCCCACCGCCTCGCAACTCCCGTCGGGGTTTTTTCTTGGTTGATTGGTTGCTTTCTCATCGTCATCCGGGGAGGCGCGCCGGCCTCCCCAAAACCCGGAGGATTAACGTTTGGAGAACTGGAATCTCTTTCTGGCTTTCGGTCTTCCGCTCTTTTTACGCTCCACCATGCGGGAGTCGCGGGTGAGGAAGCCACGGGCTTTGAGGGTGGGTTTCAGGTTTTCGTCATACTCCAGCAAGGCGCGGGAAATGCCATGCCGGATCGCGCCGGCCTGACCGCTAAGTCCGCCGCCGGAAACGTTGACATAGACGTCGAAGTTTTCGCTCAGTCCAAGCTCCTGCAAGGGCTGCTCGACCACCATTTCCAGGGTCTCGCGCTGCAGGTATTTCTTCATCTGAACCTTGTTGATGATGCGCTTTCCGGTGCCCGGGGCGATCCGGACGCGGGCCACGGCATTTTTCCTTCTGCCAACGGCATCGTAAGTTTGCATACTTTTAATTCTCCTTGAGCTTGAGTTCCACCGGCTTTTGGGCGGCATGGGGATGCTCGCTGCCGGCATAGACTTTAAGTTTCTTGAACATCGCGTCGCCCAGCACGGTTTTGGGCATCATGCCGCGGACGGCGTGTTCGATGATCTGGGTGGGATGCTTTTCCAGCATCTTCTGATACGGGATTTCCTTGAGACCGCTGGGGTAGCCGCTGAAGGTCTTATATATCTTCTGCAAGCTTTTCAAGCCGGTTACGCGCACTTTTTCGGCGTTGATGACCACGACGAAGTCGCCGGTGTCGATGTTGCGCACGTAATAGGGCTTGTTCTTTCCGCAGAGGATGGATGCGACCTTTGTGGAAAGGCGTCCCAAGGGCAAACCCGTGGCATCAATGACATACCAGGCGCGCTGGATGTCACTGGGGCTCGGTGTAAGGGTTTTCATCGATTCTCCTTTACAGATTTTTCTTCAGATCGCCAGAATTTTTCAACTGGCTGTAGTGTCAAGTATTTAGTTTCGGGGCTTCCGGCACACGATGCGTTCAAAGACGAAGACTTTGGCAAAGAGTACCAGTACTCGCTCTATGTTACAAACAATCAAACAGCCAGCCCCTACGATATCTGGTGTTACTACCGTCCCCGTGCCAACGTTGAGAACATCATCGAAAACCTGAAGAATGGTTATGGACTCTCAGCCTACAATATGAAGAGCTTCTGGGCTACTGAAGCGGTGTTAATGGCGATCTGCCTGATCCTTCATAATCTTGTGACAGTACTCATCAAACAGGTGTTGCATACCGTCGATAAAGACAGGAAACTTCGCACACTCAGGATGGAATACCTGGTTATTCCGGCCTTCATGGGTAAAAGTGGCAGAGATGATGTATTGAGGTTGGGAATATCCAGCCACAAGAGGCGAACCAAATTCACGAAGCATTTGCCAGGCTGAAGGATATGAAACTGATTTTCTACTGCAATGCAGTTGAACAGGAGGTGTTGGCATGAGTTGAATCAAATGTGTCTGGTGTGGCTTAAAATACCAAAAAGATCAGTTCAAATTCAGTCCTGAAAACGGGACTGAGAAAACCTTACTGCATTATTTGGGATTATGCCCGTAAAAAGAATAGGCCTCATTCCGATAGACTCTCACCTCAAAGTGGGATACATGGCGTTCATGCTCGTTGTTCCCACTCAGGATGTTATCCTTTATCCAGGTCGTGGGAAAACACTCGAATACGAGTCGCTTGGGTTAACAACTGTAGTTGGAGACAGACTGCAGCTTATCGGCAGAGATAGATAGGTTAAGATGCTGTATTGATAGCAGTTATATCTCGGACAGAACTCAAAGGCATCATTCTCTGCCCTGTTTTTTATAGGAATATAAAAATTCGCATTGACAAAAAACGTAGCTTTGGACACAAATGACTCACGCAGATACCGGTATAGTGGAGAATAATAGATGTGAATAGTCTTAGGACAAATAACCAAAACACAGGAAATGATATGAGTATCAAGCTGATGATTGGGTTAATGACTTCATGAAACCTACTATGGTACTTGATTGGAACAATAAAGAGATTGAATTGGTTCAAAGTGCAGGAGGCGTTTGGGCTGTAGTAAATCCTTATGATAATTTGATTACAACAGACTGTGAACCGTGGCCTCAGTCTGAGATTCTTCAGAAACTTTATAAAAGTAGGCACGAGCATACTTTCAAGGGTGATGCCCAGCTACACGTTACAAGACATTTATCCTATTACTGCGATTTACAGTCACTTCACAGTGAAGATGCAATTACTTGGTCTGTATTCGGTTCGCTTAAGAATTCCTCTGTATCAAATCAAGAGAGATGGATTGAGTCATTTCTTGGATTAATGGACATATCGGCGTCGGTAAAACATCCTCATATCTATCTGTGGAGAAGAATACCTCACCCTGACACTAATTGCATGGGTGGTCCCGAGATTGATGTAGGTATTATTACATCAGATACATATATCATAATTGAATGTAAGTGGCTATCAAAAAACAGAACGACACAAGGAGTTTGTAAGAATAAGGATCAGATTTCTCTAAGAAAAGAGTATATTGAGAAAATGAGAAAACGCCTCCTTAGCACAAAAGCAATTATTGAGACAATAGGGATTAGCCTATACCCGGATGCTTTTTATAAAAGCTTCCCTGCCTCTGATCAATTGAAAACCACTACATGGAGAGAAATATGTTCAATAGCTGAACATCCATTAGCGGATGAAGTAGAAAGATACTATTATTGGAAGACGATATATGGCTTATGATCTCAATATCACGTTATAATCATAGGTAATGATCAATATCAAGTTACAACATACTGATTTTAATGTGGTTAGACTATATGTAACATATGAAAATGACGGGAGGATTTAATGCGCAGATTATTATTTATAATGACAAGTATCATGATGATTGGTTACTTACATGGTGCAACTAACAAAGTTTTTGAGATTATAGCTTCAGACGTTCCCACATACTTGGATTCTTTGAATACTTTAGCAGAAAATGGTGATGCTGATGCTCTTTTTGAGTTAGGTTATTACTATTATATGGGATACGGCTTTGATGGGTATTGGAATAGAAAATACACATATAATTTTAATGATAGAAAAAAGGCTGTTGAATACTTAAAGAAATCTGCAGCCCAAAACAATACCTGTGCACAATATTATCTTGGATTATGTTATAATAATGCTTTTGGAGTTATCGAAGACTCTGAAGAAGCATTTCGTTTGGTAAAACTTTCGGCGGAAAACGGTAATCACGAAGCACAATATATGTTAGGAATGTGTTTTAAAGATGGTACTATAGTTAAGCGAGATGTCAAGAAGGCATATGAATGGTTTCGATTATCTGCAGAACAAGGCAATCCAAATGCTCAGCGAGAACTATATTTAACCTTAAGCACCAGTAAGAAAGAGAAGGATCAAATCGAGTCTTTAAGGTGGAAGTCATTATCTTCATGGAATACTATTGGGGGATACGGTATTACTATTGACCCAATATCCAACATAATTAACGAAAGAACAATAGCAAGAACTTATCTTTCTCAAGCACAAGATGGCGATCCATTATCTCAATACAATATTGGGGAATGCTATGAATATGGCAATGGAATAGAGCTTAACTACGCAAGTGCTTTCTATTGGTATTCATGTGCTGCTAATCAAGGAAATGTAGATGCTCAATGGAGACTAAGCAGGGCATATGCTTTAGGTATCGGAACTCCGATATCTTATAGAGATGCGTATTTTTGGGAGCTGATAGCTAAAGCAACAGGAGGGGGGACTGTGAGCTCTGGTGTTAAAGTATCATCTGAGAGGTTCCTGTCACCCAAAGAGAAAAAGGAAATTAAAGAATCTGCAACTAAGTGGTTTGATAACCATTAGTTAGTATGTATGAATGATAAGAGATCGCAATAGAAGAAGTTGCTCCTAGTATCGTATTTATCAATCACCTGCTCATAGGAGAGGTTTTCGATGATCACCATATCGAGCCGTTTGTGGAGTTCTTTGATGCGCTTCAGGCGGTTATACATACTGGAGGTACCCCGCTTCTGAGAGGTGCCGAAGCTGTCACCCTTTGAGCTAAAACTACAGGTAATTAGATACATGAATCTGGCAGCCCGCTGTATCTCGGTTAATTCTATTTCGCTTGCATAAATACTGACACAAATACGTCCAGAAACGTCCAAAACAGCCGTTATCCAAGTCCAAACCTGTCCCTCATATCTCCCCACCCCATAAAGCCTTATCCCCACTTGTCCAAGTGAGACGGGCTTGCAACTTTGGGTGAGTGTTTATACGGATTCTGCTGCCGGAAAAGCAAGGGATGCAGGCGGAAAGGGGCTTCAAAAACAGAATCTGCTATACTCGTGCTCTTCCCGCGGCAGGATGACGGCCTCCAGGCCCTGGCTCCGCAACTGCTTCTGCAGATAGCCCAGCACGGGATATTCCGTGTGGAAATGCCCGGCGTCGATGAGGGGGATGCGGGAGTCCAGCAGGCTGTGATAGCTCAAATCACCGCTGATGAAGAGTTCCGCCTGGCGTTGCGCGTCGTTCAGGAGCGATCCGCCGGAACCGCCGCAGATGGCCACCGTTCCCACCGGGGCTGCCAGGTCAAGACCCGCAGTCCAGAGGCGGGGCGCGGGGCAGGCGAGTTTATCTGAGACCAGGTCGCGGATTTCACCCAGGCTGAGGCGGGGAACAAATTCGCCCAGCAGACCCAGCCCGTAGGCGGGATTGGCGTTGGCAACCGGGAAGTGGTAGAGCGCGGGGGTCTCATAGGGATGCGCTGCGTGGATGGCTTGCAGCACCCGGGGCAGGCAGAGGCTGTCCGCCATGAACTCCAGTTCGACCTCTTCCACCCGGCTGAGGCCCTGCGCGTCCGGCTGTTCGAGCTGGGGGCGCGCCCCTTGTTCCGGCAGGAAGGTGCCCGTTATGGGATGGCGGGTGGAACAGGAGCTGTAGTTGCCGATCCTTCCCGCTCCCGCCGCGAAGGCAGCCCGCGCCACGTCCTCGGCTTTTGCGGGGGGCACGGTCACCGAGATGTGCTGCCACCGGTTTCCCGTTTCCGGGCTGAGCCTGCCCGTCACCTGCAACCCAAGGGCATCCGCCAGGGCGTGGTTGACGCCGTAGGACGCCACATCCAGGTTTGTATGCAGGCAGATCACGGCGATTCCACGCGCGGCAAGCTTTAGCAGCAGGGGATCGGTGAGGCTTTTGAGGGGACGGAAGATCAGGGGATGGTGGGAGACGATCAGGTCGCAGCCGCGCTCTATTGCTTTATCCACCGCGTTCGGGGTCACATCCAAAGTCACCAGGGCTTTGTTCACCGTGGCGGCGCGGTCGCCCAGCAGCAGGCCCACGTTATCCCAGTCCAGGGCCAGGGCCAGCGGGGCGAAGGTCTCGATATGGTTCAGCAGGTCTTTGATCAGCATGGTTCCTCACTCGGCAAAAGATATGGACAAGATGGGAAACGGGTCGGCTGAAGTCAAGGGGAATATTCGCGGGCTCCAGTTTAGCCCGGATAAGGGAGCCAATCGGGAAACGCCGCAGGTAAGCGTGTTTAAGCCCGATTATGCCCGGTAAAATTCCCTCTGTCAAAAGCGGGCGAGGCAGATATTACTTGACAAGAGGTCATTGCGGGGTTATATTGAATAAAAACCTACTGGAGGTAGTTACATGAGAAAAATAGTTCTTATTCTTCTGGCAGTATTCGCGGTTGGAGCGCTGAGCGCTTTCAACCAGGGAACCATCAATCCCGGTGGCTATGTGGCCATCTCCTCAGAAAAAAGCGATTCAGATGACGATGCCACGACAAGCATCGTAGTTGCCCCCCAAATCGGCTATTTCGTGATCGACAACCTGGCTGTGGATTTATTGCTGAACGTTGGCACGGCTTCACAATCGAGTGATGGTTACGATTACAGCGCCACCAGCCTGGGCATCGGCCTTGGCGCCAGGTATTTCTTCCTTAACTTCTACGGCGGCCTGGGTTTCAATTATGAATCCTTTAGCACTAAAGAAGAAGTGAGTAAAGTCGAAGAAAAGTATAGCGCTTCCGCCATGTATATCACACCCAAAATCGGCTATGTGCTGCCTCTGGCAAGTAATGTGTATGCCGATTTTGGCCTGAACTACAGAATGGGCATTGGCAAAGCCAAAGGCTCTCTTGAAGTAGCCAACGTTGAAACCGAATGGGATTCTGACAACGAGTACAGCAAACTGCAATTTATGGCTGGTCTGCAGATATTCTTCCCCAAAAAGTAAACCAATAGTGATTTATCGATAAGCCCGGACACCGCTCCGGGCTTTTGCTTTGGCACTTTCAAGCGGAGCGGATAAACAGATGCCTGGGGGTGGCGTGTTCCGCCCCGGTTTGCCCTCGCGCGCGCGAGGCAGCCAAGCAGGTGTCTTCCTTAGGTCATCCTTATAATTTATAAGGATGACCTAAGGATGATGGCACCAAACGCTGTAGCAGCAAGGGAGAGCGCTATGAAGGAATATCGGAAAGGTAAGCGTATTCTTCTATCTGGCGCAAGTATGGCGGGAAGGGTTTAAGCAAGAATCAGAGCGGGAAAGACGGCATTTACCCCCAGCTCCGGGATGCCCTGATTTTCGGATAATAGACAAATAAAGGGTGCCTCGTCAAAGGCACCCTTAAAGTTGGCAAGTTAGAAACGATAGCCCAGCAGCAGTTTCATATTGCTGTAAAAGGCTTCGTCCATAATCTTATCATCGAAAACAGGGGTTATGCTATTATCGAGTCTCAGCTCAAACAGTAAATCGTGATAGCTGATACCGACGTTGACCTGATACCCCAAGAGGAATTTTGATAATTCGTCTTCATCATATTCGCCGTCATCGTCGGGCAAGTGTTTGTTATCCAAATACCAATGGGAATAAACTGGCATGCCCAGAGACGCTCCTCCTCCCACATAAGGTATGATATTGCTTTTTGGGAGTGGAATGTTGAAAATGATTGATACCGGAAGCTGGGCAACAAACATGCTGTGAGTCTGGGTCGTGACATCTTTGAGTTCGAATTTCGACCCGTTCATGCTCAAGGCGAGCTCCCCGCGGAGGTCAAACACCTTGGAAAGCGGCATTGTTCCGATGATGCCCACATGGGCTCCCATCTTGCTGTTCACGTCGAAACCAGAGTCTTCGGCGTCGTCAATGTCTTTTCCGCTGAAATTGGCAAGATTCAACCCGCCAATCAGCGCACCCTTTGACTGGGCATTAAGCCCGGCGAACAGGAATAGTGCTAACACTATCAAGAAGCTAACTTTTGTCTTCATTCTTGTCTCCTTTTCTGTATGTAATCTTGAGATTAACAGGATTTGCGTAGCCAATAATTGCGTTTAGACAAACTGTCAATAACAATTTGAGGTTTTGGCGTGACGAATCAGCGGCCGAGCTTCAGGCTCAATCCCCCGTAAAAAGCGATACCCGGTTGAGGCACATAGGAATACACCTCATAGTGTTTGTCCAGGATGTTGCGCACGCTGAAGTGGGGGCTGAGGCGGAAATTCTGCCAGTCGAACGACCAGGTGACGCCCATATCGAGCAGGTCATAGGAATTCAGGGGGGTGGCGAGGTTGTCCGGTGTGAGCCACTGCTTTCCCGTGAAGCTGTATTTGCTCCAGAAACCAAGGTTTTTCCAGTTCAGATCGAGGTTGAGGGCATAGCTCAGTTCCGGGGTGTACATCAGCTTGGGGGCGCGGGAAGCGGGCAGGGTGCTGAGGTCGAGTGCTTTGGTGCGCAGTGCGGAAGCGCTCAACGCCAGCCATTTTGCCACTTGCAGGCTGGATTCCAGTTCCAGGTTGCGGATGCTGGCGCGGCCGATATTGAAGGGTTTCCAGACGTTGCCGTTCATCTGGATTTGCCGCCATTGGATGAGGTTTTCGATGTCGTTCTGATGCCAGGCGGCTTTCAGGCTGAGGGGGCCGTAGCGGTTTTGCAGCCAGAGCTGCCAGCCTTTGGAGAGTTCGCTTTTGAGCGCCGGGTTGCCCAGGGCTTGCGAATCGCCCTTCCAGTAAAGGTCATAAGGCGAGGGCAGGGAGAAAGAGGTGCCCAAAGTGCCGCCCAGCGTGCTTTCCACCATTCCAAAGCGCTTGAGGTCGGCCTCCAGCCTCCAGGAGAGGCGGTCTTCCTTTCCCGCGTGGTCGTAGCGCAACGCGGCGGCCTGGGACAGGGAGAAGGTTCCGGCATCCAGGTTGGAGCCCGCTCTCAGGCTGAGGTTGGAGAAGCGGGAGCTGTGCTTCAGGTCCTGGCTCTGGAGCAGCAGGTTGAGGTTCTGATAGCTGTTGCGTCCGGTTTCCGCCGCCAGCGAGCCGGAAAGCCGCCAGAAGGGTTTGAGTTCCCTTTCCATTGAGGCAGTGGCGCGCAGTCCCCTGCTGTCCATCTTTTGGCGGTATCGGCTGAGAAAGAATGGGATGGGCGCCCGGGTGTTGTCATAGACGGAGCTGTTCAGGTTCAGCCAGGCTATGCCCTGCAGGCTGACCGGCCCGGCTTTCGCCTCGAGGCTGGCGCGGTTCTGGCTGGAGTAGCCATCCAGCCAGGCATAGCGGTAGATTTCCAGAAAGTTCACCGTGCCGGGCAGTTCGCGGTGGAAGTCCTCATAGCTTGTTTGCAGCGCCAGCAGCGTCCCGCAGGTCTGCCAACTTGCCGCGGCGGATACGGAACTTTGGCGTTTGGCGTTGTTTTCGCGCTTGGCGGTGCTGTCCGCGGCCCACCAGTTGCGCAGGTCGTATGTGAAATCGTTGCGGGCGGTGAATTCGCTCAGGTTGAGGCGCAGATGCCAGTCTCCGTGGGAGCTCAGGAAGCCAAAGGAGCTTTTGGCATAGCCGAAGGAACCCAGTTCCACCCCGAGGCTGCCTTCATCCTCGCCTGTCTGGCTGCCTTGTTTGCTGCGGATGCGCACGATGCCGCCGATGGCTGAACCACCGCCATAGGCAGAAGCGTTGTTCTTGATCACCTCCACCGACTCTATCGACTCGGGATCAAGCAGGGAAAGGTCGTAGGCCTCGCCGTGGGGGTTGAGGGGCACGCCGTCCAGCATGATCAGGGTGTGGCGGGCGAGGTTGCCCAGGATCGAAATCCTCTGGCTTTCACCTTTGAGGGGGGTGTCCGAACTGCGCAAGGCGGTGGAACTGGAAAGCAAATCCACCGTGCTCAGATAGCTGCGTTCCTCATCCACCGGGATGCGCAGCAGGTCTGCCGCCTGGGAAAAGGCATCCAGGCTGGTCTCGGTCACCCTCACCGTGGGCAGCACGATCGGAGCCTCCTGCAGGATGACATCCCGCTGCCAGACGCGGAGCCTGGGATGGCGGAACCTCTGTTCCTTGTAGCCAATCCTGCTCACCGTGATCCATTCCCCGCCGTCCAGAAGGGTGTATGAGCCGTCCGCGGCGCTGAACACGGTATTCCTGCCATCCGTGACCACGGCGCCTTCCAGGGCCTTTCCGCTTTCGTCACGCACCTGGCCGTAGATCATGTTCCGCGCTCCGCCCGGCAGATCACGGGCCGCCCACAGAGGCAGCGCGATCAGGGCGGCAAGCGCCAGGCAGCAGAGGATTCTCTTCATTATTAAATCTGTCCGGGATAGAGCAGGTTAGGCCTGCCGCTGACGGGGTTCATGGCCACCTGCAGATCAAGCCCGAAGAGCTCGCGCAGCTTTTCGGGACGCATCATCTCGCCGGGCTCGCCCTGCCCCAAAACGCGTCCTCCGCCCAGAAAGACCATCTGATCCGCAAAGTTCGCCCCCAGATTGAGGTTGTGGGAGATCAGCAGGATGCCTTTGCGGCTTTGGCGGACGATATCCACCAGCAGCAGCATGATCTCAACCTGGTGGTTGATGTCCAGTTGGGAGAGGGTTTCGTCCAGGAATATATAGCGGGTGTCCTGTGCCAGGGCGCGGGCGATCAGCACCCTCTGCTTTTCCCCGCCGCTCAGTTGGGAGTAGTATCTGTGCGCCAGGCCTTGCAGCCTGAGCTGTTCCAGGATGCCGTCCACCACGCGATGGTCGGCGGGCAGCCAGCTTTGCATCAGCCCCTGGTAGGGATAGCGCCCCATCAGAACGATGTCCCTCACGCTGTAATCGAACTGGAAGCTGCTCTCCTGAGGCACGAAGGCGATCAATTTGGCAAGTTCGGAGCGTTTGTAGAGGTGCAGGGCCTTGCCGAATAGGGAAACGCTGCCCCCCTGCGCCTTCAGGAATCCCAAAAGCGCGTAGATCAGAGTGGATTTTCCCGCTCCGTTTGGCCCCACCATCACCGTCATGGCAGCTTCGGGCAGGTGCAGGTCCAAATCCCGCAGCACCAGGTCAGTTCCGTAGGAAAAGCTGAGTTTGTTTACCTTGATCATCTCGCACCTGTGGACTACTTTTCTACGGAGCGCGGTTTCTGTCAATCCCCCGCTTAGGGTTCCAAGATTTTGTTTGGCGAAATAGCATAGTAAGTTACTATATATTACACAATGACTGTCAAGGATGTTTAAGATGGCTGTTTCAACCAAGACCGAATACGCTTTGCGAGCCCTGCTGGAGCTGACCGGAGACGGCGGCGGGTCACTCTCCGCCCAAGCGATCTGCGCGCGGCAGAATCTGCCCAAGAAGTATGTGGAGCATCTCTTGGGTGCCATGAAAAACGCCGGCATCATCGAAAGCAGCCAGGGTTCCAAGGGCGGTTACACCCTGTCCCGCCCCTCACACAAGATCACCCTCTACGACGTCATGCGCGCCGTGGACGACTCGAACCACGAGATGGAATGTGGCAAAAGCGGCCCCTATTGCCGGGGGGAATCCTGCCGCCTGGGCGGCCTGTTCGACGAGATCGCCACCCGCCAGCGCAGGCTGCTGAACAGCTACACCCTGGCAGAGATCGGTAAAATCTATCATGGAGCAACATAAATGAAATCTGGCAATATCTACATGGACAACTGCATTACCACTGCCCCCGCGCCGGAGGTTTTGAAGGAGATGAAGGCATATCTCACGGACGGGTTCTGGTTTCCAGCTTCCTTCATCAGCACGGGCGAAAGCACCGCCGAGGCAGTCGCTTCCTTCAGACAGGCGGTGGCGGATTCCCTCAACGCCTCCCCGGACGAACTGCACTTCACCTCCGGAGGCACACTCGCCAACAACATCTCCATCAAGGGCGTCACCCTGTCCCGCGCAGTGCGGGGACGGCACGTGATCTGTTCCGTGGTGGATTACCCCGACCTGCTCACCAACGCCGCCTTTCTGGAAAAGATCGGTTTTGAGGTCAGTTACCTTGAACCGGACGCCCAGGGCCGGGTCAGCCCCCAACAGCTCAAGGACGCCATCCGGGATGACACCGTGCTCTTCATGACCACCATCGTGAACCACGTAGTGGGCACCATCCAGCCCATGCGGGAATACCGCGACGTCCTGCGCGCCGCCGGCCACAAAATACACTTCCATGCTGACGCCTGCCAGGCCTATGGCAAGCTGCCCCTCGATGTGAAGGAACTGGATGTGGACACCCTCAGCGTCTCCGCCCACAAAATCCACGGCCCCCAGGGCATCGGAGCCCTCTATGTGAAGCACGGCACCAAGCTGGAGCAGATCATCCACGGCGTGAAACGCATCGACGGCCTGCAACCGGGAGGCATCGGGATCGCCCTCATGGCGGGCTTCGCCAAAGCTGTGGAGCTTACTTTTGCCGATCTGGAAGGCGGGATCAGGCACTTGCGCGGGCTTTCGGACTACCTGCTGGAGCAGTTGGAAGCCAGGATCCCCGAGATCGAACTCAACGGCCCCCGCGGGGAAGGGCGCGCCTGCCACAACATCAACGTCTCCATCGCCTACATCGAAGGCGAGGCGGTCACCATGATGCTGGATTTGAACGGCATCACCGTCGCCACCGGCTCCGCCTGCGCTTCGCAAGGACTCAAACCGAGCTACGTGTTGCTGGCGATGGGCAAAAACCACGTGCAATCCCACGGCTCCATGAAGTTTACCCTTTCCCGCTACAACACCAGGGAAGAGGTGGACTTCGTGGTTGAAAAACTCGCGGAGATCACGGCCGAACTCCGCTCCCGCAGCCCGCTCTACAAGTCAACCCATCCCGAGGAGAGATAAATGCAATATTCACAAAAAGTGCTCGACCACTTCATGCGCCCCCACAACGTCGGGCAGATGGAAAACCCTGACGCAGTGGCCACCGAAGGCTCGCCCTCCTGCGGCGACCAGGTGACCATCTATCTCAAGATCAACCCCGATACCCTCGTCATTGAGGATGCCAGCTTCCTTTCCTACGGCTGCGCCTCAAACATCGCCACCGCCTCGATCATTACCGACCTCATCAAGGGCAAGACCCTGGAGGAAGCGAAAAAGGTCACCTGGCGGGATGCCATGGAAGCCCTGGACGGCTTGCCTCCGGTCAAAGTCCACTGCTCCGTGCTGGCGGCGGACACCGTGCAGACCGCCATCTCCAACTATGAGATCGCCCACGGCCTCAAAGAAGTGCCGGATTTCGGCAAGGAAACCATCATTGAAGAGCTAAAAAAGATCATCTATCCCCAGGTGGGGGAGGACATCGTCTCCCTCAAGATGGTCAAATATGTGGGCTTTGACGATGGCAATGTGCTGATCGACATGAATATGATGAGCTTCGACCAGTGGCGCGAAAACGTGGCGCAGGAGATTCGCGAGCATCTGGAGAAGTATCCCGCTGTCAAGAACATCCAGATCAACTTTCCCTGATTGTAAATCCTCCGGGAAGGGGCGGGACAGCGGAAAAGCAGACTTTTTCCTTGACATAAACGGGAAAAGTTTCAACCTTGCCGTAACTGCTTCAAGGAGTTTACCATGAAAAAGATAATTGCCACGGCAATGCTGCTGCTTATGGCGGCGGCAATGCTTTCCGCGGGCGCGAAGGAAGAGGCCATCCAAAGCCTCGACAACGCCAAAATCATGCTGGGCAAGGACGACTTTGCCGGAGCCCAGAACGAGATCGATTATGCCCAGACCAAGATCGCCGAGATCCTGGCTGAACAGCTTCTGCCCTTCATCCCGGAAGCACCTGCCGGATTCAGGCTGGAAGAAAAGAACGCCAAAGCCCTCGGCTCGGCTGGCGCGATCCTGGGCAGCGCCAATTCCATCATCGCCACCGCCAAATACAGCAGGGACGACGCCGAGCTTAACCTCACCATCTCCAGCGGCGGCGTGCTGGGACAGGCTGGCGGCCTTTTGGGCGGCATTGCCTCCTTGTTTGGCGGCCTGTCCGTGGGCAGCGGCGCCAAAACCATCCGCGTAAAAGGCTACACCGGCACCCAGGAGTTTGACCGGGACGAAGAATCCGGCACCCTCTCCATCCAGGTGGGAGAGAAGATTTCCGTGATCGTGGAAGCCCACGGCATCAGCGACGCCGACCTTATGATTGCCATCGCCGAAGCGGTGGATCTGGCGCGCCTGGAAAGCTCTTTCTAAACCGTGTTTTCTTTCCTTGTTTCCCGGGGCGCGCTGCCTTCGCCCCCCCTTTGCATCCTGTAGATTTCCTGGGGTTTACCTTGGGTCATCCTTAACTTCGCAACCACATACCTAAGGATGATACCCCCAAAGCCCCTGGTATCAAGGGAGGGCGGTATGAAGGATTATGGAGATGGTTGTGGGAATTATGTGGAAAGGTGTTTTTGAGGTGGAAAGGTGAAATGGTGGAAAGGTGGAAAGGTGGAAATAAACACCACCAGACTATACACTGTGTCATCACGGCCTGCGAGCCGTGATCCAGTCTTTTGAAATAACCACCCGACCCTAAAACAAACCACACCCAGACTATTAAACCGCGTCATCCCGGCCTGTCGGGGTCCCCGCCAAAGCGCGTAGCGATTTGGTGGGGTGATTTGAGCCGGGATCCAGTGCCTTGGGGTGGCAAAGTCCGTTTGCCACAGAGACCGGAGGTCTCTTCCAAACAGGCAACTCCGTTGCCTCTGCCGAACAGGCTTCGGCAGCCCAATACCGCGGCAATCCGCGCCTTTTATCCGCGTATATCTGCGTGAACCAGAAACAAGCAGCCGCCCATGCCCCACCACCGGAAACATCATACCCCCCTGAAAAAAACATTGACACAAAACAGTATTGCTATATCCTGAATAAACTGCCACAGCATCTTAACATGGCGTTTGCGCATCCTGATGCTTTGGCGTGCCGTAGAATACGGAGAAGGGCGGCTGTCGATGCTGTTCCCCGTAAGGAGCTGATATGCAAGCACTTTTTACAATAGACGTGGAAGATTATTTCCATACCGTGGAAGGAGAGCATGTCCCAAAACTGGCGCAATGGGACGCGTTGCCGACCCGAGTTGAGAAAAACACTCAAGTCCTTCTGGATATCCTGGATGAATACAAAGTGAAGTCCACCTGCTTTGTCCTCGGCTACGTCGCGCGGAGGCATCCTGATCTGGTCAGGGAAATAGCTCGCCGCGGACATGAGGTCGCCTCCCACGGGATGAACCACAAACATGTGTTTGAAATGGCTCCCGAAGAATTTGCCCAGGATTTGGAGTCGAGCAAGAAGCTTTTGGAAGATATCTGCGGAAAAGAGGTGTTGGGCTTCCGCAGCCCCGGTTTTTCCTATACGGACAGCTCCCCCTGGTTTTTCGACAAGCTTATTGAAAAAGGCTATTCATTCGATTCTTCCGTCTTTCCCGCCGCCCGTTTTGAAGGGGGGATAAAGACCGATCAATTTGACCCGCATTGGGTAACTACCTCCCGGGGCAGGATATTTGAGTTTCCAATCACTGTGGCGCCGGTCTTGGGCAAAAACATCTGCTTTTTTGGGGGAGGTTATCTGCGCCTGTTCCCCAAATGGATGATTATCAGCATGGCAAAGAAACTCCAGCGCTCCCAGCGGAGCGTTTTGTATTACATCCACCCCCGTGAAATCGACCCCTCGCATCCGCGCTACAAGATGAACGCCCTGAACTCTTTCCGCAGCTACGTGAATCTGAAAACCGTGGAAGGCAAACTGCACGCGATCCTGCAACTGAGTGAATTCATCAATTGCGGTGATTACCTGCATCAAATCAAACTGCAAGAGGATAAGAATGCCTCAAGATAACAGAACATCTGGCTTTTTCGACAGATACTCCGATGGATTTAACGCCATCTATGGCTCCCGCGACAACTTATTCTGGAACTTCATCGACAAACACTTCCGCCAGACCATGCGCTTGCGTTTTGAGGCTGTGTTGGAAGAATGCGTTCCCGGGGACGATAAAACCGCTCTGGATGTTGGCTGTGGCCCCGGACACTATATGGTTGCGCTCGTCAAGCGGGGGCTAAAGCATGTGCATGGCTTGGACTTTGCACCGCGTATGCTTGAGATTGCCAAAAAGCATGCCACGGAAGCGGGTGTGATCGATCAGTGCAGTTACGAGACTGTCGATTTTCTCGAGCTGAGTGAAGACACCAAGTATAACTATGTGATTCTGATGGGTTTCATGGATTACATCCAGGATCCCTTGCCGGTTGTCCAAAAAGCCATGAATGTGGCTTCCGAAAAAGTAATGTTCAGTTTCCCGAAGTCCAAAGGATTCCTCGCCTGGCAACGCAAGATACGCTATAAGTTCAAATGCCCTCTATACTTATATAATGAAAAACAACTCCACAAGCTCTTTGCAGGAATATCGGGATGGAAGTATTCGCTGCGTGATTTTGGCAGGGATTATTTCGTTGTGCTGGAGAAAACAGTTTAACACATAGACTCTGTATAAGGCTTGCCGCAAACCCTTTTTCCCGCATCGCGGCCGCGCTGGATAAATTGCTTTGACAAAAACAGCAAAGCCTCCAGTCTGGACTCAAACGATAATTGACATCTGGGAGCACAGCATGAGCAACGATGTAGTGAACTATTTTCTGGAACTGATCGCCATCGACAGCGAATCCAAAGACGAACGCGCCATGGCAGACCGCCTGAAGGCGGACTTGGAAGCCTTGGGAGCCACGGTGGAAGAGGATTCCATCCACCTCAAAACAGGCGGCAACGCCGGAAACCTGCACGCCCTGATCCCTGGAAGGATCGACAAACAACCCATCCTCTTCTGCGCCCATCTGGACACCGTGAAGCCCGGCAAAGGCATCAAGCCCAGGCGGGAAAACGGCCGCATCCGCTCCGACGGCAGCACCGTCCTGGGCGGGGACGACAAATCCGGAGTGGCGGAGATCATGATTGGCATCAAGTCCGCGCTGGAAAGCGGCGTGGATCATGCTCCCATCGAGGTGCTGTTCACGGTCTCGGAAGAGATCGGCCTGCTGGGTGCCAAGCATTTTGACAAAAGCAAGCTGCGTTCCGCCTTTGGCTACGCGATGGACGCCCACCGCGTGGGTGATCTGGTCTTGGGCGCGCCGGCGCAGAATTCGATCCGCATCACCATCCAGGGCAAGGAAGCGCATGCCGGGGTGGAGCCGGAGAACGGCATCAATGCCATTCGGGTGGCCTCCGAAGCCATCGCCGCCATGCCCCTGGGACGCATCGACCACGAAACCACCTGCAATATGGGCATCATCAAGGGCGGCACCGCCACCAACATCGTCCCCAACAAGGTGGAAATCTCCGGCGAAGCACGCAGCCACAACAAAGCGAAGCTGGAACAGGTCTGCGCGGATATCCGCCGTGCCGTGGACAGCGCCGTCAAACGCCACGACTATCCTTTCGGGGCGGCTGCCTGCACCTGGAATATGAACACCGAATACAACTCCTTTTTCATCCCGGACACCGAACCCGTGGTGCAACTGGCCATCTCAGCCCTGAACAGCGTTGGCCTTGAAGTGAAAACCAGTATCGGCGGAGGCGGCAGCGACGCCAATATCATCAATGCAGAGGGGCTGCCCATGATCATCTGCGGCACCGGCATGAACAAGGTGCACACCGTGGATGAGGACATTGAGGAAGAAGAACTGCGCCGCGGGGCGAAGTTCGTCGCTGCCCTCATCACCCACTATTCCAGGTAAAAGGGAGGCATGATGCTGGATATCAGCCTGATCGGTTACGGCAAGATGGGGCGGATGCTGCAGGAGCTCGCTTCCAGCCACGGTTGCCGGGTGCACTCCATAGTCGATCCCCTGCAGGAAGGCTGCCTCAAAGAGATTGACGAGAGTCAGTTGGCGGCGGTCTGCATCGATTTCAGCCATCCTGCGGCGGTGCTGGACAACCTCCGCAAACTGGCGGCGGCAAAGCGCGACATCGTGGTCGGCACCACCGGCTGGAACGATCACCTGGACGAGGTGCGCGCCCTGGCTAAAGACAACGGCATCGGCATCCTCTGGGGAGCGAACTTCTCCATCGGAATGAACATCTTCAACCGCGTCACCCAGTACGCCGCCGCGCTCTGCGACAAGTTTCCCCAGTATGACATCTATGGCTTTGAACTGCACCACAACCAGAAAGCGGACAGCCCCTCCGGAACCGCCATCCAACTGGCGCAGACCATACTGGGGCAAAGCTCCCGCAAGGCAAAAGCAGTCTATGACAAGCTCGACAGGCGCATTGAACCTGACGAACTGCACTTTGCCAGCGTGCGCGCGGGAAGCATCCCCGGCACCCACACGGTCGGTTTCGACAGCCTTTCGGACACAGTCGAGCTGATCCACCGGGTGCGATCCCGTGCCTGCTTCGCCCAGGGGGCTTTGGAAGCCGCCAAGTGGATCGCCGGGCGCAAAGGGTTGTATAGCTTTAACCAAATGATGGAGGAGCGTCTATGCTGATCCCGTTCACCAAGATGCAGGCGCAGGGCAACGACTTTGTGATCCTCAACCTGCTGGGGCAGACAGAGGCCAGGTATCCGCTGGACGAGCTGTCTGAAGACGTGTGCGAACCTGCCTTCGGCATCGGCGCGGACGGTCTGGTGGCGCTGCTGGATGATCCCGAGGCCGACGCCCGCATGCTGATCTATAATATGGACGGTTCCCGGGCCGCGATGTGTGGCTCCGCGCTCCGTTGCTGCGCGCAGCTTTTAGGCTCCTTGCTGGGCAAAACGGAACTCACTTTGAACACCGATTCCGGCCTCAAGGCCGCCCGTCTGGAGCGCACTCCGGCCGGCGACCGGGTCTGCGTGAACCTGGGACAGCCCCGGATGCTGAACGGGGAAGCATCCCTGAATGGTTTGCTGGGCTGCCTGGTGGATGTGGGCAATCTGCACTATGTGACCTTCTGGGACGATCTGCAGGATCAGCACCTTGTCCATGGCGAAGCTATTGAAAAACACCATCCTTACGGCCGCGGGGTCAATTCCCAGTTTGTGGAGGTGGTTTCCCGGCAGGAAATCCTGATGAACATCTGGGAAAACGGAGCCGGGCCGACTCTCGCCTGCGGAACAGGCGCCGTGGCAAGCGTCTTCTGCGGATGCCAAAAGGGACGGCTGGCCGCTCCGGTCACCGTGACCATGCCAGGCGGAACGGTGCTGATAGACATCCTCGGGGATGGTTCCTACACCCTGGCGGGAGAGGTGGAAACAGTCTTTAACGGAGTTTACAGATGGAAGATATAGGCGCGTATCTGCGCAAGCTGAGGGAAGAGCAAGGCCGGGACTATCGGCGCATCTTCGAGGACACCCACATCCGCGAGGAACAGATCAAACTGCTGGAAGCAAATGAATTCCTGCTGCTGGGGCCGCGCGGCATCGTGAAAGCCCTGCTGTTCAACTACACCCGCTATCTGGGGGGTGATGTCGAGGCCGTGATGGATGCCTTTTCCCGCTTCATGCCTCGCAGTGACAGCCCTCTCCGCCTGCCATCCGACAACCTGAAACAGAAAAAGATCATGCTTTCCACCAATTTCCTGTGGACTGTTGGCATCATCATCTTTGTGGTGATCCTCAGCCTCTGCCTGTGGTATGCCTACAGCCACGGCTGGCTCAAGACTCCGGAACTGTTCAAGCCTTCGGCGGCCGATACCACCGTGGTGGAACAGCCGGTTCGGGAAGAACGCAAGCCGGATTCGCTGCGCCTCAAGATGTTGGATATTTCCCGCTCGCTGGACGCTGAGAAGAGCACGCCCGCCAAAAGCAAAGCTTCTTCCGACAAAGCCGTGCAGGACAGCACCGACTATCTGGGCAAGATTCTGGGGCCATCCCAGGTGAATGTGCCCATTCAGTGAGGGATAATATCCGGCATTGTGAAAGCTGAACGCTAAGCCCGGAAACAGCCACCAAGCCCTGAAACAAGTCCCACCGACCCCAAAACCGTGTCATCCCAGCCTGCGAGCCGGGACCCAGTCTTTTCAAAACAACCACCCAGCCCTGAAACATGTCCCACCGACCCCAAAACCGCGTCATCCCAGCCTGCGAGCCGGGACCCAGTCTTTTCAAAACAGCCACCAAGCCCTGAAACATGTCCCACCGATCCCAAAACCGCGTCATCCCGGGCAGACGGGGCCCCTCTGGGGTGGCTGACCCGGGATCCAGTCTTTTCAAAACAGCCACCAAGCCCCAAAACAAACCATCCCAGACAACACCACCGTGTCATCACGGCCTGTCGGGGTCCTCGCCAAAGCGCGTAGCGGTTTGGTGGGGTGACTTGAGCCGTGATCCAGTCTTTTGAAACAACCCAGCCAGACCCCAAAACAAACCATCCCAGACAACACACCGTGTCATCACGGCCTGCGAGCCGTGATCCAGTCTTTTGAAACAACCCAGCCAGACCCAAAAACAAACCACCCCAGACAACACACCGTGTCATCACGGCCTGCGAGCCGTGATCCAGTCTTTTGAAACAACCCAGCCAGACCCAAAACAAACCACCCTCAGACAACACACCGTGTCATCACGGCCTGTCGGGGTCCTCGCCAAAGCGCGTAGCGGTTTGGTGGGGTGACTTGAGCCGTGATCCAGTCTTTTGAAACAACCCAGCCAGACCCCAAAACAAACCATCCCAGGCTACACACCGTGTCATCACGGCCTGTCGGGGTCCTCGCCAAAGCGCGTAGCGGTTTGGTGGGGTGACTAGAG
>Ga0116185_1000634_pt1 | contig 39166 bp, 35 predicted proteins | sample AD_JPNNA7_MetaG_FD_89754 | JGI IMG/M metagenome (GOLD analysis project Ga0116185, IMG submission 89754) | Active sludge microbial communities of municipal wastewater-treating anaerobic digesters from Japan - AD_JPNNA7_MetaG | ecosystem: Engineered > Bioreactor > Anaerobic > Digestate | place...
GGCATGCAATTGAGTTTATTGAAAAATTGATTCTTATAAACAGGCCTAAACGTGTGCTGGAAATTGGTACTGCAATCGCATATTCTACAATAAGAATTGCCCGCTGTCTTGCTAAATCTGCTTCAATTTATACTATCGAGAAAAGTAAAGACAATATTGAATTAGCTGCCAAGTATATTAACAAATCAGGTGAGAGTAAAAAAATAAAACTTATTCATGGCAATGCATTAAATATTTTACCTCAGATGGATAAAAAATTCGATTTTATTTTTCTTGATGCTGATAAGCAGGATTATAAAAGACTGTTTGATTATTCAATGCTGTTATTAAAAAAGGGAGGAATAATTATTGTTGATAATGTATTATGGCATGGTTATACAGCCTCAGCAAATGTTCCGGCTAAATACAAAACTTCAACGCGGCATATCAGGGATTTCAATAAAATATTTATACTTCAGCAAAACCTGGACTCAATGATCCTTCCAATTGGTGATGGTTTGGGATTCGGGATAAAGAAATGAAAGAAATAACTCTGAGTAAAAATTTTTTAGATGAGGTGGAACAATTTGCTGATAAAAAACTTCTGAAAAAAAATGATATTACGATACTATTAGAAAATTATTTTAAAAACAGAAACATAAAAGAATTTGAAGATTTTGTATTTGTTGGGAAATATATAAACGGGTTATTTAATGTATTACAATCAGCCAACAGCATTTCAGATTTTCAAAACCTTGAACAGGTTAAAAAAGATCTGAATGATAATTTAGAAAAAATAACTTCTCTATTAAAAGAAATTTCTTTATCAGCAAATGATAAACAGAAAACCACGATAAAAAATGATTATCTGAATACTACAACAAAATCATTCCATAACATAAAGCAACTTGTCGAAGACCTTGATCTGATTAAAAAATATATCAACTTTCTAAAAAGAAAATAATCTTACTAAGATTTAGCAATCCACTTTTCTAATGCAGATAACAAATGAGTCATTGCAGTTATAAGCGGCTGATGCTGGTCTTCATCAATGTCTTGCAAAATTTCTCTATGAATATCTATATAAGCTTTATTTAACTGCTGAACGAGAAGCTGTCCTTTTTTAGATAAAGAAACTTTCATATTTCTTCTGTCATTAGGATCAATTTCTCTAATGATATATTCTTTTTGAACCAATCCATCAATAATTCTCGTTAATCTGCTTGGACTTAAGTTCATTCTTTCAGCAATTGCCTTATTGTTAATGCTTTCGTCTGAACCAAACAATCTTAAACATCTGAACTCAGCTTGTGTAAGATTGTGAACTTCTGCAAGACGAACTTCTTTTTCCTGGCAGTTTGCTAACAAAACGAAAGTTAAGTTAGCCAGACTTTCGGCGTTATGATTTATGTCCATAATTCTTCCATTAGTTTAAGATAAATTATTGTCTATGACAAATATCGATAAGAATAACAATTTAATCAAGTGCATAGTCAATTTATTTAAACTAAATATCTATATGATTTTTTTCTTTTTATTGAGATTTGTCCGTTAGTAAGATTTGTTAGCTCAGCAATAAATTTTTCAATATTTATTGGTTTGATATAACAAGTAAAGTATGCATTAGTGGTAAATTGCATATCACTGATAATTGCTGACAGTTGATTTGCTACTCTGTGAATGTGACTGATAAAATTAAATTCAACTTCAACCCCAATTTCTTCATATAAAGTTTTTTGTACGATTTCTGAATGCTCTAAAACACTTGTAGATGCGTTATAATAAGCTTTTCCAAGAGGACCGACTCCAAGCTTGACTCCGCCAAAATATCTCACTACAATCAATAATATGTCGGTTAAATCGAAATGTTCAATTGCATTTAAGATCCTGATGCCGGCTGTACCGTTCGGTTCACCATCATCAGAATATTTTTGTTCACCGGTTTTGATTTTATAAGCATAACAGTGATGAGTAGCATCATAATATTTTTTTCGTATTTCCTGTAAATGATTCTGTGCAGCAGTTTCATTATCTACAGGATAAGCTATTGCTATAAACTCTGAGCCTTTTTCTTTAAACGAGTTTTGTCTGTTGTTTTTTATTGTTTTTATTTGTTCAGGCAACATAAATGTGCGATTGAATAATCCATATTAAAAATATTTGTTTATCAATATCACTATCCCTAAAATAACTGTTTGAAAATTTATTTGTTATTATTTGTTAAGTAAAATTTTGGAAAAAGAAAGTATAATTGTTAAAGGCGCACGCGAGCACAATTTAAAGAATATTGATGTTGAGATTCCACGGGATTCGTTCACAGTAATTACAGGTTTATCAGGTTCCGGAAAATCTTCTTTGGCATTTGATACAATTTATGCTGAAGGACAACGAAGATATATTGAATCATTATCTGCTTATGCCCGTCAGTTTTTAGATATGCTTGAAAAACCTGAAGTAGATTTAATCGAAGGTTTAAGTCCTGCTATTTCAATTGAACAAAGATCAACTTCCGGTAATCCCAGATCAACAGTTGGAACAGTTACAGAAATTTACGATTACCTAAGATTGCTGTATGCACGTATCGGAATTCCGCATTGTTATAATTGCGGTAAACCGGTAACAAGGCAAACTTCAAACCAGATAATTGATACAATTATTCAAAATCAATCCGGCGAAAAAGTAAATGTACTTGCACCGGTAGTACGCGGAAGAAAAGGACATTATCGTGAACTGTTTGAAGAAATAGTGTCTGATGGATTTTTGAAAGTAAGAGTTGATGGTGAATATCACGAAATTGAAAAAGGTTTTCACGTTGACAGGTATAAAATTCATAATATTGAAATTGCTGTTGATAAAGTTAATGTAAGCGAAAAATCCCGCAGCCGATTAACCCAATCGGTTGATGTTGCTTTAAATTACGGAGAAGGAATTGTAATCATAGATGAGAACGGTGAAGACAAAATTTACAGTCGTCATTTAGCCTGTTTGGATTGTGGAATTTCTTATCGTGAGCTTGCACCAAATTCATTCTCGTTTAATTCGCCTTATGGTTCCTGTCCTGATTGTGAAGGATTAGGTGAAATTAAACAGCTTGATATTGATCTGATAATACCTGATTGGAATAAATCAATTAATGAAGAGGGAATTGCACCGCTTGGTAAGCCGCGCTCAATCTGGTTTTTTAATCAGCTGGAAGCAGTTGGACAAAAGTTTGGATTTAATTTCGATACTCCGTTGAAAAATCTTTCAGCAGAGCAAAGAGATTTATTATTGAACGGAAGTCCTGAGAAGATTTCTTTTACTTACAATTATGGTAAAGGTAAGCCGGTAACTTATCTGCATAGATTTTCAGGAGTAATGAATTATCTGAAAAACTATTATTCAACTACAACATCAAATCATATCCGTGAATGGGTTGAAGCTTATATGACTTCAGCAACCTGCCAGACTTGTAATGGCGGAAGATTAAAAAAGGAATCTTTGTCTGTAAAATTTCAGGGTAAAAATATCAGCGAGATAACAAAGCTTTCAATAAACCGTGCTGCTGAGTTTTTTGGAAATCTTAAGTTAAAGGGTAAAGAAGCAATTATCGCTAAACCAATCTTAAAAGAAATTAATGAACGATTAGGGTTTTTATTAAATGTTGGATTGGATTACTTAACTCTTGATCGTTCAGCAAGAACTTTATCCGGCGGCGAATCACAAAGAATAAGATTAGCGACACAAATTGGTTCTCAGCTTGCAGGAGTTTTGTATGTGCTTGATGAGCCATCGATAGGTTTACATCAAAGCGATAATATTAAACTTATTAATTCATTAAAAAATCTGCGTGACCTTGGAAATACGGTAATTGTTGTTGAACACGATAGAGAAACAATTGATAGCTCTGATTATATGATTGATCTTGGTCCTGCTGCAGGTGTACAAGGCGGAAAAGTATGTATTGCAGGCGAAACTTCTGAACTGATTAAAAGAAAAAATGGATATGATTCATTAACACTTTCTTATTTAACTGATAAAAAACAAATAGAAATTCCTGAAAAGAGAAGAAAAGGAATTGGGAAATCGCTGATACTAAAAGGAGCAAGCGGTAATAATCTTAAAAATGTGAATCTGAAAATTCCACTTGGAACATTAACCTTAATAACAGGAGTAAGCGGCTCAGGTAAATCGACATTAGTTAATGAAACTCTCGTAAAGATTCTGATGAAAGAAATTTACAATTCCAAACTTGTGCCATTGCCATACAAATCAATTGATGGTTTGGAGCATATTGATAAAGTAATTGAGATTGACCAATCACCGATTGGAAGAACGCCGAGATCCAATCCAGCTACTTATACAGGTTTGTTTACTTATATACGTGATCTTTTTGCGCAGCTTCCGGAATCGAAAATGCGTGGCTATGCTACAGGAAGATTTAGTTTTAATGTTGTTGGTGGAAGATGCGAAGAATGCGGCGGAGATGGGTTAAAGAAGATTGAAATGAATTTTCTGCCTGATGTTTACGTACTTTGCGATGTTTGTCAGGGCAAAAGATATAACAGAGAAACTTTACAGGTTCTGTATAAAACAAAATCTATTTCAGATGTTCTTGAGATGCGTGTTGATGAAGCAATGGAATTTTTTCAGGATCTGCCGCGGATTTACAGAAAGATAAAAGCAATTCACGATGTTGGTCTTGGTTATATTAAACTTGGTCAGCAGGCAACAACGCTTTCCGGCGGTGAAGCTCAAAGAGTTAAACTTGCAACTGAGTTAAGTAAAGTAAGCACTGGAAAAACAATATATATTCTTGATGAACCAACAACAGGTTTACATTTTGAAGATGTTAAAATTCTTCTAGCAGTATTAAATAAGCTTGTTGAAAAGGGAAATACGGTTGTAGTTGTTGAGCATAATCTTGATGTAATCAAAACTGCAGACTGGATAATTGATCTCGGTCCGGGTGGTGGTGAGTTTGGCGGAGAAATTATTGCTGAAGGTACGCCTGAACAAATAATCAAGAGCAAAAAAAGTATAACAGGAAAATATTTAACAAAAGAATTAAAAAAGTAATTTCATTTTAAATCTTACTGTTTTTGCCCGGAACCGAAATAACAAACAAAAACCTGGTTCCTTTGAGGAACTGGGTTTGTTATTTCTAATCAATCTTTGTTGGATCCCACGAACTTCTAAAGCCATCGTTCATGTTATCAAGAATTTTCATATCTGATTCATCCAAAGTAAAATCAAAAACATTTGCATTTTCAATTATTCTTTCTTTATGAACAGACTTGGGAATAACTACCAATTCGTGTTGTATTGCCCAACGAATCAGAACCTGCGCATTTGATTTTTTGTGTTTCTGAGAGATCGGTAAAAGTGTTTTATCATTAATTCTTTTTGATCGTGTAAGAGGTGCATAAGCTTCTAAAATAATTTTGTTTTTATTGCAGAAATCTAAAAGATCATTTTGATAATTGAACGGATTAAACTCTACCTGATTCATAACAGGAATTACATTTGCATAAGTAAACAATTCTTCAAGATGTGGAATCATATAATTACTTACACCGATTGATTTGCAGTAACCGGATTCATAAATCTTTTCTAATGCCTTCCAGCTATCTTTTCTTTTTTCCTGAACAGGCCAATGAATTAAATAGCAATCGATATAATCAATATTTAACTCCTTCAGACTTTTATCAAATGCTCTAAGAGCAGACTCATATCCGTGATCTTCATTCCATAGTTTTGTTGTTACAAAGATTTCTTCTCGTTTTATTCCTGAATTTCTAACAGCTTCCCCAACATCTTTTTCATTTTTATAAAACTTTGCTGTATCAATATGTCTATATCCGGCTTCTAATGCCCAGGTAACAGCGTTAATGCATTCGCTTCCTGATTTGGTAAGATAGACACCAAGTCCTAGCTGTGGGATTTCAACTCCGTTGTTCATTTTTATTTTATAATTAATATCTTTTTTCATAACTCCTCTAAAAAATATTTAAAAGTTTAAATGCCATAATTAAAATTGCAATAATCAAGACAAACTTAATAAGTTTTTCACCCTTCTTTACCGAGAGTTTTGCTCCCCACCAACCACCGAATGCATTGCCTGCCGAAAGTGTTAAACCATAAAACCAATTTACGTTATCAGTTAAAATAAAAACTATAAGTGCAGGAACTGTAAACACGAATACAACAAAAACTTTGTGCATGTTAACTCTGATCAAATCAAGTTTCATTAAATATTGGAATGAAGCCATTAATAAAAAACCTACACCAACCTGAAGAAAAGCACCATAGAATCCAACAACTATCATTGCTGATATGATCTTCCAGTCAATACTAAAATCAGTAACTGTCTTTTCACTTTTCTTTTTGGGTAATAACATAGTAATGATAATTAATATCATTATTACACCGAGAATCTTTTCAAATAACTCATCACTAATATTTACAGCGGTAACAGCTCCAATTATTGCACCTGGTAAAGTAAGTGCCGAAAGTATTAAACTGTTTTTGAGTTCGTAATATTTTTCTTTTTTAAAAGAATAAACAGCAGAAGCATTTTGAAATAGGATTGAAACTCGATTTGTTCCATTTGCAACTGAAGGATCAAGACCAAGGAAAATTAATACCGGCAAAGTTAGGGATGATCCTCCGCCGGCATTTACATTTATGAATGCAGCAATACTTCCAACAAAAAATAAAACCACTATTCCAAATAAGTCAGGCAAACCGTTCCTGTAAATTCTTTTTTAACTAAAGTAAAAATAAATTATTTTAATCAGGAAAAGAATTTGAGCTTCTTATTTAGTAAGATTTAGTGCTTTAGTGATTCTGTGTTGAGCAAACTTTTACGACCAAAACACGAAAACACAAAGGAACACGAAAGTTTTATTTTGTAATTTTTTGGTGCTATTTAGTGCATTGGTAATTTTGTGGCGAAAATCTCTTTGCCAATAAAACATAAAAACTTAGGGATATGATTCAATTATTTTTAAAATTTTCTCTCAGGTGCGATATGAAAAGTTTCAGGATTAAAATATTACTGACCTCAGTATTTATTTTGTTTATTGTACAATGCACGCAATCTCAGCAGGATTATGTGAAAGATAATTATGACAAAAAAGAATATATGATAGAGATGCGGGATGGAGTAAAACTTTTTACAGCTGTATATTCGCCCAAAGACAAATCAAAACAGTATCCGATAATAATGATGAGAACACCATATTCATCTTCACCGTATGGGGAGGATAAATATTCCGGATTTTTAGGACCATCAATTAATTTTTTGAAAGAGAAATTCATTTTTGTTATCCAGGATGTTCGCGGCAGATATATGTCAGAAGGTGAATTTAATAATATGCGCCCGTTTATTCCCAATAAAAAAGAAAAACAAATAGATGAAAGCTCTGATACTTATGATACGATTGAATGGCTGATAAATAACATTGAAAACAATAATAAAAAAGTTGGTCTTTGGGGAAATTCCTATCCTGGATTTTACACGATAATGGGATGTATTGATGCACATCCGAATTTAGTTTGTGCATCTCCGCAAGCTCCGATTTCTGATTGGTTTGTTGGAGATGATATGCACCATAACGGTGCCTTTTCAGTTTTAATGTCTTTTAACTTTTTTAAATATTTTGGACAACCTAGACCAACACCTTTAACAAAATATCCAACACCACCTGAATATGATTCTCCAGATGCGTATAATTTTTTCAGAGATCATACCCCGATAAAAAAACTGAATGATGAAATTCTGAAAAATGAAATTCCTTTTTGGGATACTATGATGTCTCACGGAACTTATGATTATTACTGGAAATCGCGAAGCAACCTGCAGCATTTAAAGAATATTAAACCTGCAATATTGATAGTAGGCGGTTGGTATGATGCGGAAGATTTGTATGGTGCTCTTCATATTTATAAAACTATTGAAGAAAATGATAAATCAAATAATTCAAGATTAGTAATGGGTCCCTGGACTCATGGATCATGGATATGGGCTAAAGGAGATTCGCTCAGTGATTTTTATTTTGGTGGAAACACTGCTGATTATTATCGTAATGAAATTCTTTTACCTTTCTTCAAGCATTATCTTAAAAGTGAAGGTGAGTTAAAATTAAATGATGCCTATGTATTTGATACCGGAAAAAATGAGTGGAGTAATTTTGATACCTGGCCTCCTAAAGGAATAAACGAAGTAAAATATTATTTTCAGGAAGAGAAAAAACTGAATAACACAATAGCTGATAAAACAAACTCCTATTCAGAATATATAAGTGATCCGTTTAATCCTGTTCCATATACCGCAAAGTTTATTGACTCCAAAGCATTTTATAATCGGATTCATTTAATCGAAGATCAAAGATATTTTTCAACGAGACCGGATGTATTGACATTTACAACAGAACCATTGATAGAAGATGTTACAATTGCAGGACCGATTGTTGCTGATTTGTTTGTTTCAACAACCGGCACAGATGCTGATTTTGTTGTAAAAGTAATTGATGTTTATCCTGACAATGAAAAAGATCCTGATCCGAATCCTAAAGAGGTTAAAATGGGTGGTTACGAAAGATTAGTTAGGACTGAAATTATGCGAGCTAAGTTTAGAAACAGTTATGAAAAGCCTGAGCCGTTTATTCCTAACAAAGTAACTGAAGTAAAAATTAATCTTAATGATGCTTTCCATACTTTTAAAGCAGGACACAAAATTATGATTCAGGTTTCATCATCATATTTTCCGTTCTTTGATGTAAATCCAAATACTTTTTGTGATATTTACAAAGCTGATAAAGATAAATTTATAAAAGCAAGCATTAAGATTTATCACAGTAAAGATTATCCAAGCAGTGTTTTATTTAGAGTATTTAATTAAATTTTATTGTAATATTATCTGAGATAGCTTTATGCTGCATCTTTGTTCAGAATGAAGCTATGAAACAAATTAACAAAACTTATCGCACTGAGTAAAGTCTAAGTGTGAGGTCAATAAATTTTTATGAGGTGATAATTTGAAAAGTCTGATTATCTATATTTATTTGTTTTTTATCTGTTTCGCTACTCAAATGTTTTCTCAAAGTATTTTTGGTTCCGAGCCTTTTGCTCATACTTATTCTATTGTTGCGCGCGATCCGCAAACTGGTGAAATGGGAGTAGCAGTTCAATCACATTGGTTTTCAGTCGGATCTATTGTAGCCTGGGGCGAAGCAGGAGTTGGTGTAGTTGCAACTCAATCATTTGTAAATCCTTCTTTTGGTCCTCGTGGTTTGGAATTACTAAAAAAAGGAATGACTGCTCAGGAAGCTGTTGAATTATTAATTTCTACAGATGAAGGCAGAGAATTAAGGCAGCTTGCAATTGTAGATGCAAAAGGAAATTCATTTGCTTTTACTGGTTCTAAATGTATTTTGGAAGCAGGACATTATGTTGGCAATGGATATTCTGTTCAGGCAAATATGATGTTGAATAATACCGTATGGAAAGCAATGTCAGAAGCATTTGAAAATACAAATGCACCTTTGGCAGAAAGACTGGTTGCAGCATTGGAAGCAGCTCAGAATGAAGGCGGCGATATCAGAGGTAAACAATCAGCTAGTTTACTTGTTGTAAGAGGTGATGCAACAGGTAATCTTTGGGAAGACAGATTGATTGATCTTCGTGTAGAAGATAGTTCCGAGCCTGTTAAAGAAATTAAGAGACTGCTGAAAGTTTATCGTGCTTATGAATATATGAACAATGGCGATCTTGCTGTTGAAAAAAATGATATGAAGCTTGCAATGCAGGAATATAATTCTGCAATGCAGATGTTCCCTGAAAATCTTGAAATGAAATTCTGGACAGCAGTTGCTCTTGTAAACAACGGAGAAATTGATAAATCCTTAACAATGTTTAAAGAGATATTTTCAGCAGATAATAACTGGAAAATTCTTACTCCACGGTTGGTACCAAGCGGACTATTAAATGTAACTAATGAAGAACTTAATAAAATATTATCGGTTAATGAGTAATAAAATAAAATTAAAACTAGTCTATTTACTTATAATTGTTTCACTTTTCGGTTGTAAGTCTGAAGAACAGAAAAACGAACCTGTTCAAATACAAAAAAAGCAATATGTACTTCCGCCAAAACAGGAACAGCAGAAGATACCTGATCAGGATCAACCAGTTATAGATAGCAAAGAGGCGGATGCAATTATTGCAGTCATTAAAGAGAATATCGCAGCAACTGAAGCAGAAGATAAAAAACGAGTACTGAAAACAATGCATAAAGATTCACCGCAGATTAATTCAACCATACAAGGAATGGATTTTATATTTGCCAACTATGATATGAAGTTTGAACTTGAACAAGTAAAGGTTCTGGAAATAAATGGCGATGAAGCAAAAGTTTATTATCAGCAAACTACTCGTGCTGTCAAAGGAGAAGGATTTCCGCCGACAAGAATAACCGGTATTCATAATATGAAAAAAGAAAAAGGGAAATGGAAATTGTTTAAAACCGAATATATTTCAAATCAACCAATAAGGTAGGTATAAAATGGAAAATCACGTTGTAAAAAATTGTTTAAGCTGTAATAGGACAGAAAATGAGATTCCGCTTATCTCATTAAACTATTCAACTAAACAAACTTATATTTGTTCATATTGTCTTCCACTGCTTATTCATCATCCTGAGCAGCTTATCGGGAAACTAAAAGGCGCAGAAAAAATTCCGCCTGCTCAGCATAACGATTAAATAATTTAAAATTGTCTTATGTGTTTTATTATGAATATAAAATACTTTAAGATAAAACATTGTATTTTCTTGCTGGTGTTGTTAACTGCAGCCTGCAGTGATCACGGAATTGAACCGAAACCAGTATTAAAATCTCCACCAGGTTTCAGCGGAACAATTAGGTTTATCAGCGAATGGCCTGATAGCGTTAAGAGGTCTTTTCTGGTTGTCTTTAAAAATCCATTAAAATCTGATAGTGATTTTACAATTTTAAATCTAAAATTTCTGAGTAAAGAAATTCCGCTCGGTGTTCAGAAACACGAATTTAGTTCTCTTGATTCTGCATATATTCCAGCAACACCGGGTCCATTTTCATCCGGATCGTATTCTTATGTAGCAGTTGTGCAGCAATCAACAGAGAATTTATCACTTGCGCGCAAAGATTGGTTTGTATCAGGTGTTTACTATGCAAACAATGATACAACCACTCCCGGTGTGATGATTATTCCTGATAGTACATTCGTAAAGAATATTAATATCAATGTTGATTTTAATAATCCTCCGTCGCAACCGCCGGGTGGAAATTGAAAAAGAATTTCTTAAAATATTTTTTTGTTTTAACTCTTCTGATTTTATTGATAAATGCAAATAAATTATTTGCTCAGACTTACAGTATCAGCGGAGTTATAACAGACACAAAATCTAAACCTGTTCCCGGTGTTAATGTATTTATCATAAAAACTAATATTGGCACTGCTTCAGATGATAAAGGAAATTTCAAAATATCTGAACTAAAAAACGGTACTTATACATTAGAATTTTCTGCAATCGGTTATGAAAAACTTATAAAAGAAAATATTGTTATTCAGGATAAATCAATTATTCTGAATATTGTATTAAAAGAATCAATTATTCAAACTGAAGAAGTACTTGTTACGGCAGGAAAGTATAAACAGAAAAAATCAGAGCTCCCTGTTAGTGCTGAAATAATCGCTGGAAGTGAATTCACAGAAAGAAATTTTAGTAATCTTGCCGATGCAGTTCGTTATGTGCCCGGCGTAACAATGACTGAAGATCAGATTAGTATCAGAGGCTCAAGCGGATACAGCAGAGGAACAGGCTCAAGAGCTTTACTTGCTATTGATGGATTGCCTTTTTATACGGGCGATACAGGGGAGATTGTCTGGGAGATGATTCCTGTTTCAGAAATTCAAAGAGTTGAAATTATTAAAGGTGCAGCCAGTTCATTATATGGTTCATCGGCAATTGGCGGAGTTGTAAACTGCTTGACAAGAGATATTTCCGAAAAGCCGTTAACTATTATAAACGGATTCTATGGTATTTTCGATAGACCTTATTACAATGAATGGGATTGGTCAGGTAAGCGAAGACCATTTAACGGATTAACACTTTCTCACTCTAATACTTTTGGTAATCTTGGTTTTAATATTTCATTTACACGACTTGAGGAATCAAGTTACAGACAGGATGATGATTTTAAAAAGTACATCGGTTTTTTGAAAACGATTTATAACTTTTCTTCTGTTTCATCGCTTACTTTTATGGCAAATACATTTAATAAAAGGGCAGAACAATTCCTTTATTGGAAAGATTCAAGAAATGCTTTGGTGATGCCTGATAAAAACCTGAATGATAGAATTGAAACCAACCGTTATTTATTTGGTTTGATTTACAAAAATTTAATCAATGATAAATTTCTTCTTAATGCAAATGTCAGTTATTACCGTAATAATTTTAAAGACAACGAAATAATTCCAAATGAATCAACCTCAAATCTGTACAGAGGAGAACTCCAGTTAAATTCAAACTTAACTGATTTTATTGTGCTGACAAGCGGTATCGAAGGAAACTTCTCAAAAGTTAATTCAAGTCTTTTTGGAAATCCAGTTTTACACGGTGTAGGAGTTTATTCTGTTGCCGATATCAGTTTTAGTTTTCCACTCATCACAAGCATTGGATTAAGATATGATTACAGCAAACTTGATTCATTAGATGGATCGGGAATGATTTCGCCAAAGTTTGGTTTTAATTATAAAGTATTAAATAATTTTATTTTAAGATCATCACTCGGAACAGGATTCAGAGCGCCAACACTCTCTGAAGCTTTTACTTCTACTTCATCGAGTGGAATTATAGTTAAACCAAATCCCAATATAAAATCGGAACATAACCTGACAGTTGAATTCGGATTGAATTATTCGCCTTTTAATCAGCTCAATTTGGACCTTGCGGTTTTCAATAATGAATATTATGATATGATTGAACCGGGGATTGATCCGAAGGATGGTAAAGTTGTTTTTACTAATCTGGTGCGCGCAAGAATTCAGGGATTGGAAACAAGTGCGTTAATTAATATTCTAACTGATCAGCTTACATTATCGTTTAATTATACTTATATGTGGGCAAGAGATCTTGAAACAGGATTAGCTTTGCGATACCGTCCGCGGCATATTTTTTATTCAGGTATTGATTTCAGAAAATGGAATTTTGAAGCAGAAATTAATTTCAGATACACAAGCAGAGTTGAAGAAATAGATGAAGAACTTATTGATCTTGGAATTGTAGTTGATGGTGAATTACGTGTTCCTGTTTACACCACCGATTTAAAACTCGGATACAACTTTTTATCAACGGGTTTTCCTTTAAATATTTATCTGAACATTAAAAATATTTTCAATTACAATTACATAGAACTTATCGGCAATATCAGACCGATCAGAAATTTCTCTTTCGGATTTAATTTAGCGATCTGAACTTATCCAAAATAACGCTATTGTATTTTTCAATTTTAATTTGGAATTTATCATAAATTAAATTTCAAATATGATATTTATAATTCATTTGGTCCATAAATTATTATTAAGGAGGCAGCTATATGAAAAAAAAAGTTGCTCTGTTATTTGTTTTGTTATTTGTTGGAAATGTAATTGCTCAGCAGGCAAGCAATTATTTTCCATCTCAAACCGGATTTGAATGGAAATATAAAGCTATTCCGCTTGATTCAGCCAGCAATCCTATGAATGAATTAGCTTATTACAGAATGGATAAATTTGAATCCGTTGCTGATTATCATGGAAAATCAGCAAACATTGTTCTAACCAAATCAGGACCTTTGCAGTTTATTACACTTCAGCCTTATCTGGATTCATTATTTTACAGCACAGAAGGAACGACCGGATATAGTTATTTCAGTGTTGGGAATATAGAAAGATTTTTAAATTCACTTGATTCACTTGGGATAACAACAAATTTTAACTTCCTTAATTTTTTCAAATCACTTCAGAATTGGTATGATTATTATCGGTTTGCATCGCCTGTGAACACAGCATATACTCTAATACAAAAAGATACTACGATAGCAATTGGTTCACTTAATATTCCATTCAGGTTTAAATATACCGGTAACAGATTAAATGATCAGACGATATCTACGGTTAAAGGAGATTTAACTTGCAAAAAGTTTCTACTCCAATGGAAGATATTGTCTTATACAGTAGTGGAATTACTTACATTGAACGATACAGTTTGGATTGCGCCTGATAATTGGATTGTTCAGGATATTATTCCAGGACAGTATGTTGATAATCTAACATTTGCCAATGTCAGTCCATTTTCAATTCCAGGACTTGATGTAAGATTAACTGAAGATATTGTAAATGTAGAAGAAGAAGATTTAGTTCCTGATCATTTTTCATTAGAACAAAACTTTCCAAATCCGTTTAATCCGAGTACAAAGATTAAATACAGCATTCCATCTGTCACTCTTCGACAGGCTCAGAGTGACAACTGGGTTACTCTAAAAGTTTATGATATTTTAGGGAATGAAGTTGCAACGCTTGTTAATGAATATGAACCTGCAGGAAATTATGAAGTTGAATTCCAGTCCACAGTCAACAATCATCAGTTGGCAAGCGGAATTTATTTCTATCGGTTACAGGCAGGTTCATTTGTTAAAACTAAAAAAATGGTTCTGCTTCGTTAATACGATAAATTATAGTTTTAAAAGCTTTTTCATCTTGTGTAACTCAAAAGGTTTATCTAAGCGTTGGATATGATTATATTTGCATTAGAATGAAAATATTGTAATCAATGGAAACAGTTACTACACAAGATGAAAAGCATATATTATCAAAAATTTTAATTCCGCTTTTTTTTCCTCTTTTATTATGGATTATTCACACTCTTACAGTTTTATTAAATATAAATCTTAGCAGTATCGGAATTTATCCAAGACATTTTAAGGGGCTATTAGGAATCATTACTTCTCCTTTAATTCATGCAAATTATTCTCATCTTATTTCTAATACTGCTCCATTGGTGATTATGGGGTTGGGTATTTTTTATTTTTATCCGAAGGTTGCTTACAAATCATTTTTCATTATTTATTTTGGAACCGGAATTCTTGTCTGGATTTTTGCGCGGGAAGCATATCATATCGGTGCAAGCGGAATTATTTATGGATTCGTTTCATTTTTATTCTTCAGCGGAATCTTCCGTAAAGACAGTCGTTCAATTGCATTAGCTTTGGTTGTAATTTTTCTTTATGGCGGATTGATCTGGGGAGTTTTACCGGTTAAGCAAAGTGTTTCTTGGGAATCGCATTTATTTGGTGCAATCGTTGGGATTATTCCAGCTTTTATTTTTAGAAAAATAGATCCACCTAAAAAATATGATTGGGAAGATGAAGAATCGGATACACCTGTGGAAGATCTGGAGGTATCTTATGATCCTGAAAAAAATAAATTTTTAGATGAATTGTAAATTTGTGTTTTTACTGATTTCGTGTTCTTTTGTGAATTTGTGATTTAGTGGCAAAAAGATTTCCACCACAAAAACTAAATCCGTTAACTAACGGAAACAAAAATTATTTTTCTTAAAAGGTTATTAAAAAATGAAAAAAACAACAACAGAAACTCGTGCATATCGCACTGAAATGAACGACAGAATATTGAATTCCGGTTTCAGAGATTTTAATAAATTCTTTGCACTAGATAACAAAGCTTATATTGATGGTGCATTGAATGCAAAAACAAAAGAGTTAATGGGATTGGTTGCATCAATGGTATTGCGCTGCAATGATTGCATATTTTACCATATTGATCGCTCAATTCAGGAAGGTGCAACTCAGGAAGAATTGATGGAGACTTTTAATATTGCACTGATTGTCGGCGGCTCAATTGTTATTCCGCATCTAAGATATGCATTCGAAATAATGGATAAAATTTTTGAAGAAAAAGGAAGTCCAGAAAAATGATAATCGTTCCAAAAAATATTGTTACTGTTGACAGTAAAGACAGAATTCTGAAAAATCATTTTATAGAAATTGAAAATGGAAGAATAATCTCTATAAAAAAGAATGATGAAAAATATTTTTTAAAAAATAAACAAAGAGTTTTAAGATTTGATGATCTTACCTTAATTCCGGGGTTTGTGCAAACACACATACATCTTTGTCAAACACTTTTCCGTGGTTTAGCTGATGATCTTGAACTGCTTGATTGGCTGCAGTTAAGAATTTTTCCTTATGAAAATGCACATAATAAAAATTCCCTTTTAGCCTCTGTCAGATTAGGATTAAATGAATTATTGCTTGGTGGAACAACTACCCTGCTCGATATGGGAACTTTACGGCATCAGGAAGTTGTTTTTGAGGAATTACAAAATTCAGGTTTGCGTGCAATTGCCGGAAAATGTTTAATTGATGAAAATGATTTGTTCCCTCAATTTAAATCTGATACAAAATCTGAATTGGAAGATATTTATCAGCTTGCAAAAACTTTTCATAATACTTCAAATGGAAAAATAAAATACGGTTTTGCACCAAGATTTGTTTTATCCTGCTCAGAAAAACTTCTTAAAGAATCATTTGAAATGAAAAAAGATTTTACAGGAAGTTTATATCATACTCACTCATCTGAAAATAAAGACGAATTAGCTGAAATTAAACGACGACATAAAAAAGCAAATATTGAATACTTCGATTCAATTGGAGTTGTTGATGATCATTCAGTTCTTGCACATTGTATTCATGTTGATGAAAAAGAAACAGAATTGTTAAGAAAGAAAAAAATCCGTGTTGCTCATTGTCCTTCATCAAACTTAAAGCTGGGTTCAGGAATTGCAAACATTCCTAAATATTTAAAAAAAGGAATATCAGTCTCGCTTGGGGCTGATGGTGCTCCCGGAAATAATAATCTTAGCATTTTTAATGAAATGCGTTTAGCTGCCTTGATACAGAAACCAATTCACGGCGCAAAAGCAATGGATGCAAAAACAGTATTCAAACTTGCAACTATTAAAGGTGCAGAAGCATTGCATCTTCAAAATGAAATCGGAAGTATTGAGGTTGGTAAAAAAGCTGATTTAACTTTATTGGATTTAACTTCAAATACTCATTCGCTTTCTGATAGTGATGATTCAATTTATTCTGATATTGTATATGCATCGTCAGCTAATTCTGTTAATTCAGTGATGATAGAAGGTGAGTGGAAAGTTTTGAACAAAAAATCTCTTTTATACGATCAAACAGAACTAAATCAAAATTCAAAAGCTGAACTTAAGAAGTTATTAAACAGAGTTAAGAAATAATCATTTATGTTTTTTTGTGTTTTCGTGTTTTGGTGGCAAAAAGATTCTCGCCCCAGAATCACCAAAGCACTAACTATCACTGACCAAAATTTTATGAAAAAAATAATTTTAGCTACTTCAAATAAAGGCAAATTAAATGATGTTAAAGAAATCTTTAAGGATTTAGATTTAGAAATTTTATCTTTTCTGGATTTTAATGAACATCCTGAAGTAGAAGAAAATGGAAATACATTTTTAGAAAATGCAGAAATAAAAGCTCGTGCAGCTTTTGAGAAATATAAAATCCCTAGTATCGGAGATGACTCAGGATTAGAAGCATTTCAATTAAATGGTGAGCCAGGAATTTATTCCGCAAGATATGCAGGCAAAGATGCAGATGACAAAAAAAATAACTTGTTGCTAATAAAAAAATTATCTAAACTACCGGAGCCACATCCGGGCAGATTTGTTTGTGCTGCTGCTTATTATGATGGTAAAGAACTTAAAACTGCAATCGGAGAAATAAGAGGAAATATTATTTTAACTCCACGAGGCAAAAACGGATTTGGATATGATCCATTATTTATTCCTGAAGGATATGATATTACTACTGCTGAGATGTCACACGAAGAAAAAAATAAAATAAGTCATCGTTACAGAGCTTTTAATAAACTGAAAGATTATCTGTGAAAAAAATATCTGCATTTTTTATAATACCTTTATTGATTTCCTATGCTTGTAAGGATTCAGTTACTGAGCCGCAAGACAATTCTCTTGATTATTTCCCTAACTCTGATGGAAATTATTATGAATATAATGTAGCGATTTCAGATTCGAATGGGTCCATCATTCAAACAGGTAACAGAAAATCATACTATACCGGTGATACAACAATTGTTCAAATAAAACTTCAAATTAAAGTGGATACATTTCAGATAGGAAATCTTCAAACCATTAAATATTCCTATTTTGAAAAAAAATCATTTGGTGTTTATAATTTCGTCGACATTGAAACGAATGGTTATATATTTCTTTTACCGGATTCACTGCATGGGAATTTTTCAATTCCATACCAGTATCTGTTAGTTACTAATTCATTGGAAGTAAATCGAGCCTGGCATATACTTGAATCATGGGCAGGCATTCCTCAATTTCAAATATTTAAGCTCGAAGCAGAAGTTGTTTCATTAGATACATTTTTTATATCAGATCAGAACACAACCAGATTAACTGAAGCTTACAACGTGAAATATAAAGCAAGACTAACGACTAGTTTGAATTCGAATGAACCTGTAAGATTATTTGAAGTCCACAGATGGTTTGCAAAAGGAATCGGACCTATTAAATGGGAGGGTAATGCTGAATTAATTAATTTCTTCGCCGGGGATAAAATTTATCCTCATAATACAATTGTTTCAGAGGAAATTAAATCCTTTAAAATAAAGTAATTACTTTTTTGCTATTACAACCTGAACTATTCCGAAAGTAAAATTATATTTTTTAATTTCACCAAATCCAGAATTTGCCAAAAGCTTTTCGAGATTTATCTTCTCATCAAACTCTTCAACTGAATCAGGTAAATAAGTATAAGCTGCTTTGTCACCGGAGATAATTCCGCCTAAGAAAGGAAGAATTTTTTTAAAATAAAATCTGTAAATGGTTTTTAATATTTTATTCGATGGCATTCTGAATTCAATTACTGTTGCTTTGCCATTTGGTTTAAGAATACGATAGAACGAATTAAAACCTTGCTGAATGTCATAAAAATTTCTTACTCCAAATGCAACAGTTATGTTCGTTACTGATTCATCTTTAACCGGAATATTCTCTGCAACCATCTGAACCAAATGACCTTTAACCCAATCGGATTTTTTCTCAAATAATCTTAGCATATTATGTGAAAAATCTGCGCCGTAGATTTTTTGCACACCAAGTTTTCTTGCTTCGATAGCAACATCTCCCGTTCCGCAGGCAACATCAAGCAAAATTGAGTCTGAGTTTAATTCAGTTAGTTTAAGAGCTTTTTTTCTCCAATAAATATCCAGACCAAAGCTTAAGAAATGATTAAGGAAATCATATCTGCCGGCGATGTTATCGAACATATTTTTTACTTGTGTTTTCTTATCGCTCATTTCAACTAATGATTTTCATATTCAAATTTATCTTTACCGATTTTTACTCGCCACCAATTAAATATTTTTTTCCCACTCCACATTGAAATAATTGCAAAGACCAATCCGCCGATTAAATCTATAACATAATGATACCATAAATAAACTGTAGCAAAAATTAATAAAGTTCCGACCGGAATAAAGAAATATCTGCTTCTGCTTCTAAGCTTCACCGATAAATACATCACAATAAGCGTTATCATTGTATGTCCGCTGGGAAATACATCGCGTTGAACTACTTCCGCAGGATTTGGTGTTCCAAAGGGAATTCCTTCTCCGGTGTTAGTCATTTCTCTTAAAAAGTTTGTAAAGTATAATCCAGGTAATACTTCGTTGATAGTATTAAAATCGTGAAGTGTGAATCTTGGACCGATTCCCGGTAAAGCAAAGTATCCGAGATAAGAAAGATAAAAACCATAGATGACTGAGAATAAAGCAAAATCTAAAGCAACAAATCTGTCTTTTTTCAGAAGTGATAAACCGAGAATTATTGGAAGAAGATAAAATGATCCGTAAACAATTTGTAAAATCTCTGTTAATAACGGAAAAGAAATCTGATAAAGCACATGAGTTGGATCAGTTCCAAACAGCCATCTGTCTGCTGCAATAAACCAGCTATCATAATCTTGAACACGAATTGGTTTAACCATATAAAACAGTTGTTTGAAGGTAAGAAGAATTAAAGGAGCAATATACCAGTAATGAACAATCCTCCAGAATTTCTTTTCGGTTATTGCTTCAAGATATGAAATTCCAAATGCAAGGCAGATGACAAAAAGATTAATAAAAATCCAGTTTAATGAATTTTCAATTCTTTGATAAAAGATTATATGAAGAGCTATCAGAAATAGTGAAAAGCTGATAACAACAACATCAAAAGCTTTAAGGGTTTTTATTAAGGATTTTACTTTATCCATCAATCAGTTTAACATTACCTGGATTTATTTTGTTGAGCAAATTTAGCGAGCTTAATAAAATCATCAACATTAAGCTGTTCAGCACGATTTGATAAGTCTATTCCGCTATTACTAAAATCTATGTCAGCAAATATACTATTGCTCAGTGAATTTTTAAGTGTTTTTCTTCTATTTCCGAATGAAGATTTTACGATTGACTTGAACATTGAATTGAACTCAGTATCAATTCTTTCCTCATTAAAAAAGATATGGACAATTGCAGAATCTACATTTGGTTTGGGATAAAAATTATTTCGTGATACTTTAAATGCTAATACTACTGTGCCGAAATAATTAAGCAATACTGAAAGTATTCCGTAATCTTTCGTACCGATTTTTGCAGTCATTCTTTTAGCTACTTCAAGTTGAACCATCAAAATTGCATCTTTGATGATTTTGTTATTATCAAAAAGTTTAAAGAGTATTGGTGATGTAATGTTATATGGAATGTTTCCCACGATTCTTAATCTGTTTTTATTATCTTTATAGAATTCGGATAAATCAACTTCAAGAAAATCCTGTTGAATAATTCTTATTCTTTCAAATCGATTCCTTAAATCATCAATAACTCTTTTATCAATTTCTATTGCACTAAAGTTTGATTTTAATTTTACTAAATGCTGAGTAAGTGCTCCTTGACCGGGACCAATTTCAATTATTACATCTTTTTCTTTAGGATCAATTTCAGAAATAATTTTTCTGATTATGTTTTGATCCTGCAGATAATTTTGTCCGAATCTTTTTAATGGTAATATTTTGCTCATAATTTCAATTACAATACAATAAAAGATAAGGATTTATTTTTTAATCCTGTAAAACAGTTTGTATAAGAAAAAAATATCAAATAAATTTTAATACACACTTTTTAATTATTAACAGGAGATTTAATGCCGGAGAAATTTATAATCAGTGTTGATATGGGAGGCACAAAAATCCTTGCATCAGTTATTAATTCAAAAAAGGGAATTATAGCAAGTCAAAAAAGATCAACAAATATTTCAAGTGGAACAAAAGCATATGTTAAAGATGTTTCAGAACTAATCAATAAAGTAGTCAAATCATCCGGATTAAAAAGGAATAATATTGTTGCTGTTTGTCTTGGTGTTCCTGGCTCTGTAAATCCTCATACAGGCATCATAGGTTTAGCGCCGAATCTTGGAATAAAGAATTTTAAAATGAAAACAGAACTGCAGAAATTAATTTCATATCCTGTATTACTGGAAAACGATGTGAACCTTGGAGCATTAGGAATAAAAAATTTTGAAGTGGGAAAGAAGTCAAATAATATGCTTGCCGTTTTTATTGGAACTGGAATAGGCGGAGGAATCGTTCTTAATAATAAATTATATCGCGGCTCTTCATTTGTTGCTGGTGAAATTGGACATATGCTTGTAGAGAAAAACGGACCTGAATGCGGTTGCGGCAAAAAAGGATGTTTTGAAGCTATCGCAAGCAGAACAGCAGTTGTTAAACAAATTGTATATGATATTAAAAGACTTAAGAAGAAAAGTGTTCTTTCTGATTTAGTAAAATCAAATCAAAGAATTAAAAGCAGTGAATTGAAATATGCAGTTGAAAAAGGAGATAAAGTTGTTATAAAACGAATAAGTGATTCCTGTAAAGTAATTGGCGATGTCTTAGGCAGTGTTTGCAGCTTAATGAATTTTGATATGATAGTATTAGGTGGTGGAGTGATTGAGGCGTTAGGAGATTTTATGCTTCCGATAATTAAAGAGGAATTTTTTAAACAAGTTTTCAGTGTTTCGGGAAAGGGAGTGAAAATTGTTGCATCAAGATTAGGTGATAATGCTGCAATTTATGGTGGATTAGCTTTAGCAGAAGAATTTCTCGGAATTAAAGTTTAGTTAAATTGAGATTCGATTTCACTTAACTTGTTGTTCAGCTCTTCCCATTTTTTCATAGCAAGCTCAAGATTGGATTTAGCATCATTAAAATTTTTAGTTGTCTCTTTAGCTGTTTCACCTTTTGAATAGATAGCAGGGTCAGCTAGCTTTTTTTCTAATTCTTTTATTTCGTTTTCGTAAGTATCAATAAGATTCTCAACTTTAGAAATTTCTTTTACAATATCCTTTGTTGCTTTATGCTTTTGCTGCCGTATTTCGGCTTCGAGTCTTTTTTGTTCTTTTCGATTAGTAACTGGTAATTCGGTTTTTTCTTTTTTTAGCTTGGTTGTATAATCTCTTTCAATTGTTGAGAATTCTCTTTTTCCCAAAAAGTAATCAATATCTCCATAATAAGTTTTAAGATTTCCTTTACGGATATCAATAACTTTTGTAACAATTGGTCTTAAAAAATCTATATCGTGTGATACTAAAATCAAAGTTCCTTTAAAATCGATCAATGCTTTTTGCAATATCAATTTTGAATTATAATCAAGATGGTTGGTTGGCTCATCAAGTATTATAAAATTTGCTTTCGTAAGTAGTATCTTGCATAGCGCAACACGACTTTTTTCTCCTCCTGAAAGAACTCCTACTTTCTTAAATACATCATCACCAGAAAAAAGAAATGAACCAAGCAATGATCTTAATTGACCGAGAGTTTTTTCTTCCGCAATTCCGTCAACAGTTTCTATAATTTCCAGATCAGGATTAAGGTTATCGGCTACATCCTGAGCGTAATATGATATGATAGTATTATGTCCGACAATTCTTTCACCTGAATTATAATCAATTACTCCGGCTATTATTTTAGCTAGAGTAGATTTACCTGCACCGTTCGGTCCAACAAAGGCAATCTTTTCTCCGCGTTCAATTTCAAAATCAATGCCTTCAAAAACTTTCTTATTGCCGTATGATTTAAAAATGTTATTTAATTTTATCGGCGTTCTACCGCTTTGAGTAGGTTCAGGAAATCTGATATTAACTTCAGAATTAGATTCAGGCAATTCAACTAATTCTATTTTCTCAAGTTGTTTTATCCTGCTTTGAACCTGACGGGCTTTTGTGGCTTTATATCTGAATCGTTCAATAAATCTTTCTGTTTCTTTTATTTTCTTTTGTTGCTGTTCAAACTGTTGTATTGCCTGTTCATCCCGTTCAGCTTTATATCGTAGATATGCATCATAATCGCCTTTGAAAGTAAAAAACTTTCCAAGAAAAATTTCTAATGTTTTATTTGTAACCTGATTTACAAAATTCTTATCGTGCGAAACAATCAGCAATGCACCTTTATAAGCTTTCAAGAAATCAATCAGCCATTCAAGCGAATCAATATCTAGGTGATTAGTTGGCTCATCTAAAAGGAGTATATCATTTTGTGAAATAAGAATTTTTGCAAGTGCAATTCTCATCTGCCAGCCGCCGGAAAATTCATCTGTTAAACGGTTGAAATCAGATTCCTCAAAACCTAAACCTGTTAAAATCTTTTCTACTTTTGATTGTGCAGAATAAGAGCCCATACTTTCAAGAATATGATGAACTTCTCCAAGTTGATGTGCAAGGTCCATTTTCTCTTCATCAGTAAGATCAGCGGCATTTAGTGCATCTGTAATTTCTTTTTCTTTATTATTTAGCTCGATAATATCACTAAGCGCTGATGAAGCTTCTTCAAGTAAAGTATTTCCAGAGTGCGTAACGTGTTCCTGTGGTAGATATCCGATTGAGATTCTTTTTTGTTTTAATACTTCACCGGTTTCAGGTTGAAGATTACCTTTGATAATTTTAAGAAGAGATGATTTTCCTGTGCCGTTTGCTCCGACAAGTGAAATCTTATCGCCGGATGCGATTTTATAATTGACGTTTTTAAAAAGGTATTTACCGTTGAATTGTAAAGAAATATTTACAAGATCAATCATTACAGATACAGCTACTCTCTGATAACAGCAATTTTTCCGGTTTCAACATTATTACCTTCCTGATCATAAGCTATTACAATATACACTCCGCTGTTAACAAGATTTCCATTTTCATCTCTGCCATCCCAGAAAGCTGTTCTTCCGCCTGGTGCAGAAAATTGCCTGATAAGCTTACCAGATACTGTAACAATTTTGATGTCAGAATTTCTTATTAATCCATCAATAGTAACTAATTTCGGTTCATTATTTAACTTAAGCGGATTCGGGAAAATTGTTAATCCATTAAAACTTTCAACCGGTAAAATTGACGGAGTATCAAATGAAGTTAAACCTTCATCTGTGCCTACATATATTCTTCCTGTTTTTTCATCAATTGCTAAACTGGTAATTACATCAGATGGAAGAAAACTGTTTTTTGTGTTAAGAGTTTTTAATAGTTGTGTTCCATCAGAGTTTAAAAGCATTAAGCCTTGATTTGTTCCAAGCCATTTTTGATTCAACGGATCAACTATTATTGCGTTAATAGTTTGCTGTCTTACAGAAAAAGAAGTGCTGATTTTTAATTGAGGATTAGTTGAGTTTAAAACAATGCCGGGATTTGTAATTATGTTAACTCCTAAGTTTGTTCCAACCCAAACATCGCCGCGTCTGTCAACTGCAATACTTAAAACACTATTGCTTGTTAAACCCTGTGTTTTGCCGACAAAACCATAAGCATCATCAGATTCATTATTATAAGTTCCTCTTTCATTAAAATAATATAAACCAAGACCTCCTCCATTTGTCATCAGATACCATTTGGTTCCATAATTATCTATAACAAGATTTTTAAATTCGCTAACATCTCCATATTGTTCGGAAGGGTTCTGAAAGCTATACCAAACACTATCTTTTGTTAATAGATAAAGTGACTTTTTGTCAGCAGGTCTTAAATTCAGAATCCACAAATTATTTTTTGAATCTTCAGCAAAGGCAGGGATAACCACAAACTTATTATCCTGGTTTATACCAACCATTGGAGTATTATCAGCGTGATATCTTACTATTCCATCTGAATTAATTTTAACAAAGCCTTGTCCCCAATTACCTGCATAAATTGTATTATTGCTTGAACAGAAAACAGAATAGTATGCATTCGAATAGAGTTCAGGATAATTTGTTGTATTATATGTTTCCCAGGTTAATCCATCAAACTTATATAAACCTTTTCCGGAAATATCTTTGCCGCTTGCAGACCACAGGTTACCCTGTTTGTCAACAATCATATTAGGAAATTGATTTGCTGCTGGTCCGTTCGGAGCAAGTATCCCGGAATCTGTTAGAATTCCGGTATTTGTTGAGATGATTAAACCATTAGCGTTTGAATAAGCCAATTGAGTCGGATTTGCGCTTATACTTTTAATTTCATTTAAGCTGTTTCCATCGTATAACAATACTTTATCAGGAGTAAGCAGATACAAATTTGAACCATCAGCAGCTATATCAAGTATTTTTATGTTTGTTAGTCCGAGATATGTTTGCCAGGTGTTGCCATCAAATATTGATAATCCAAGATTTGTAGCAGCAATGAGATTACCATTATAAAAAGCTAATTTATTGACTATGCTGGTCGGCAATCCATTACTTTGATTATAGACATTCCAGGATTCCGGAGCAGAAAGATTTAATGCGCCGGGTTTTTGAATTGCAACACCTTCTTGTGTAGCTGCATAAATCAGGTCAGTAATAAAAGTATGATTAACTTTAATGTTTGAAGTGAACGTTCCAAACTTGAAATAAGTATCATAGAAGAAATAGTTATTTGCATCAATAACAGAGATACCAAAATCTGTTGAGATGAAAATACTATCACCACGCACAGATATATTATTTATTGATTTATTTGTTTTATCAGAGTTATAAATATCCAGAATTGATCTAAAGCTACCGCTTTGCGGATTATAAACATCTATTGTTCCGTTGGCACTTCCAAACCATACTTTATTATAACGATCAATTGCAGTTGAAACTAAATTTCTGCCGAGTAAACCTTTTGCCTTAGTATAAGTCTCGTATGCGTTACTGGTAAAATCGTAATAAAATGCTCCACCGCTTGTTGCTGCCCAAACACCGTTTTCAACAATGGCCAGAGAATTAACTTTTTCCATATTGGCATAATTTTTCCAATTGGTTTGTTGTTGTGCAAAGGCATTTGAAAACAGAGTTAACAAAACAATAATTGAAATGATATTTTTCATTTTTGTTTCCAGATTTGTTTATGCAGTAGATATTATATCTATATCTCTCTAAATATTGTTTATGTTAAAATATAATTATTTGGATTTATTAAAAGTGGAAAAATCTTACTCTGTAAATGATATTTATCAACTCTTTCTTTAATTCTGTAAACTCAATTATTTGTTCAATCGTATCTTTAATTAAAAAAACTTCAGAACCTGCAATGCTATGCTGAATTTCTTATTATCTGTTTACGCATTGCTTCAACTCTGGAATAAGGCACACAATATTTGCCCAAGATATCATAATCATTTCTATCGCCGCCATGAAAATCTGAGCCGCCGCTTTCAAGTAAAAAATACTCATTTACTATTCCTCTGTAATGCTTAATCTGATGAGGCAGATGAGATGGATGCACAACTTCAATTCCATCTAATCCGGCTTCAATAAGTTCGACCATAATAACATCCGGTAAAGAACCTGGATGAGCTATAAAAGATAAACCGCCGGCATCACTGATTATTTTAAATGCACTTCTGGGTGAAACATGAACTTTTCTTTCATAAGCAGGGCAGTTATTGCCGATATATTTACTGAAAGCTTCAAAATAGTTACTTACCAATCCTTTTAATACCATTGCTTTTGCGATATGCGGTCTGCCAACTGCTGAATTTTTTGCAATACTCATTACATCTTCAATAGTAAGATACAAACCGAGAGTATTAAGTTTCTCGATTATTCTTATTGCACGTTTAATTCTTTCAGCTCTGAAAAACTTAAGATATTCTTCAAGCTCTTTATTTGCAGGATCAAAAAAATAAGCAAGTATATGGACTTCACGATCCTTAATATCTGAACTGATCTCTAAACCGGGTATTACTTCAATATTAAATTTTTTCCCGATTTCAATAGCTTCAGAAATACCATCAACGGTATCGTGATCTGTTATACTTATTACATCAATTCCGGCATCTTTGACTTTAGAAATTAATTCTTCAGGTGTATGCTGTCCATCAGAATATTTTGAATGCATATGTAGATCAACTCTGACACTCATAGATCAGTGAAACATCTCTTTGAATTTTTCATAATCGATAATTCTTAATCTTGAACCGTCCAGTTCAACCAAACCTTTTTTGGCAAATGAGTGCAGAGTTCTGGAAATTGTTTCTCTTGAAGTACCAGCCATATTAGCCAATTCCTGCTGATAAGGCAGGTGATCAATCTCAACAACACCTTGTCTAATTTTACCAACTTCATCAGCAATCTGAAGAAGAACAGTTGCAACTTTACCTTCAGCATCTTTTAAAGAGAGTGCTTTTATCTTCAGGGTTGCGGCTCGTAATCTTTTGGTTAATTCAGTTAATAGTGCAACTGAAACATCCGGATATTTAAAAAGCAAATCAAGGAACTCAGCTCTTTGAATGATAAATATTTTCGAATCTTCAACAGCTGTTACTGTAGCCGATCTTGTCATACCATCAAGCAGCGACATTTCACCAAAAAAATCCGATTCGTTCAGCATAGCCAGTATAACTTCTTTATCGTCATTGCTGGATCTGGAGATTTTAACTTTTCCTTCTGCTATCACGAAAAAAGCTGATCCCGAATCTTCTTCATTTAAGATGATGGAATTCTTCTTAAATGATTGGATGACACCTGATTTAGCAATTTTTTCAAGTGTTTCTTCTTCCAATTCAGAAAAAATTGGAACATTTGACAGAAATTCTATATTACTTAGCAATTTTTTACCTCTTTATAAAAATATATGAGACAAAAAATACCTTTGATGACTCATAAAGTCAAATAATAACTTCTCTTGCTGGCATATAAGGCTTAAATAAATATAAAAGCAGGGAATTGTTAAAATTATAACCTCTGAATTTAATTGTTTTTTTAGCCCGATGTATCTATTTTAATCAGCTAAATTTTTCAAGTTAAATAATACGGAGATTATATAGTTATGGGTATGATGGCCAAAATGAGGAGTTTGGCTCCAGCCTTTATTCTTACTGTAGGTGGTTTGTTTGTTCTTTTTATGGTTATATCAGATTCAAACGTTCTTGAAGCACTTGGCGGCGGAAGAACTAATAATATTGGAAGTGTAAATGGTGAAGATATAACTTACCAGGAATTTCAAACAGCCGTTGATCAGCAAGTTGAAAATCAAAAAAAACAAACAGGCCAGGACCCTGATGAAACACAACTGGATCAGATTAGAGATCAGGTTTGGGATGCAATTGTTACTCAGAAAGTATTTGCTCAGTTAATAAAAAAATATGGTATAACAATTACCGATCAGGAAATAAAAGATGCTATCTTAGGTGAAAATCCGCCTGATTTTTTAAAACAGAACTTTATAGATTCGCTTGGAAATTTTAATCGTCAGTTATATGAGCAGGCAATTTTTGATCCGCAGAATAAAGCAGCATTGATTCAGGCAGAAGAATACATCAGGCAATCAAAACTTACCCAGAAGCTTCAAAGTATGGTTCTTGCATCTGTTAATGTCGGAGAAGATGAAGTTGAAAGAAGATTTATTGATCAGAATACAAATATTGAAGCAGATTATATTCTTTTTGATGTAAACAAAGTTAAAGATGCAGATGTTAATGTTACAGATGAAGATCTGAAAGCCTATTATGATAAAAATTTGAATATGTACAAAGTTCCTCCTCAGAGAAAATTGAAATTTGTATTATTTAAAAATGTTGCTTCTTCCGAAGACTCTCAGATGGTTTATAAGAATCTTTTAAATGTTAAAAACTTAATTATAACAGGTGATACTGCGAGTTTTTCTCAATTAGTTGGTATTTATTCCGAGACTCCGGATTCAAAAGATACGTTAGCAGTTAATATGTTTACTCCTGAAATAATCTCAGCTTTTAAAAAATCTGCAGTAGGTGATGTTGTTGGACCTTTTGCTACACCACAAGGTTACGTTTTATACAGATATTTAGGTTCTGTTCCAACAACTGATATATCTGTTAAAGCTTCACATATACTGATTAATCAATATGGTAGTGATGAAAATAATCTGGCAGAAGCTAATAAGATTTATCAGAGATTAATTGCCGGTGAAAGTTTTGAAAAACTTGCTAAAGAATTTTCACAAGACCCCGGCAGCGGTAGTAAGGGCGGAGATCTTGGTTATTTTGGTAAAGGTATGATGGTTAAGGAATTTGAAGATGCAAGCTTTGCTGGTGCTGTTGGAGTTGTGCAGAAACCGATTAAAACCAATTATGGATATCATATCATTAAGGTTACTGATAGAGCAGACAGAAAATATATAGTTGAAAGAATTGTAAATACTGTAAAACAGTCTGCAAGCAGCAGAGACCGGAATTTTAACGCTGCCAATGATTTTTCATATCTTGCTAATAAAAATGATTTTGATGCCGAAGCAAAACTTATGAATTATACTGTTCAGGAAACTCCTTTCTTTACTGAACAAGCTGTTTCAATTCCAACTTTAGGCAATAATAAAAGATTAGTAAAATTTTCTTTTGAAAATAGTGTTAATACTGTTAGTGATGTTTACAAAGTTGCCAATGGTTATGTTGTTGCAAAAATATCAGAAGTTGAAAATGAAAAATTCAGACCTTTGGATGAATTGAAAGAACAAATTAAACCGGCAGTAATCAGAGAAAAGAAATTTGAAGTTTTGAAAAAAACTGTTGATGATGTTTACAGTAAAATCGGCGGAGATATGACCAAAGCTGCTGCAATAGATTCGAATTATAAAGTTCAGCAAACCGGAAATTTTACTCCGCAAGGTTCAATTCCATTAATTGGGAGAGACTATGCTTTTATAAATACAGCTTTGAAATTAAAATTGGATACTGTATCTGAGCCAATAAAAGGAGCACGTGGATATTATCTTATAAAAGTAACAAAGCGCAGCGATTTTAATAAAGAGTTGTTTGACTCTCAAAGTACTGCAATAAGAAATTCTTTAATGCAGGAAAAAAGAGGAAGATTCTTAAATCAATGGGTAAATGAAATTAAAGAAAATGCCAAGGTCGTAGATAATCGACATTTATTTTTCAGGCAATAATTTAATTATTATGCTTTTACCCCCATTTACTTTTCCAAAAGTAATTGGGGGTTTTCTTTTTTAAATTAACTTTATCAAATTGAATCGGTAATTTCTGATTGAAATGTATAAATATTATTTAATAATAATTTTTTTAGCAGCTGTAATTGAAATCTATCCTCAGAACAGTTCAAAGGATTTTTGTATAAGCGTAGGAATGGATTATACAACTTCAGCTCAGATATTTTTAAATCCTAATTCATCCGATATTATTATTAGGAACAAGTCTTTTGAGTTGTTGGACTTGTATTCACCATATATTGATTTACGTTATAAATTAAATGAATCTTTGACTATTGGAATCGGAACTGAATATGTAAAAAAAAGTGAACAGGCTTATAACCTGAGTGTAATTGCCGGGACACAGATTGTTAAACTAAAAGTTGATGATGGGGTTAAATTTATTCCGATTGAACTTTCTGTTTTGTATCATCTGCCGTTTTCAACTGAGCATTTTAATTTTACAATGGGCGGGGGAGTAGGATATTATTTTGGTGAACATACAAGAGAATTGGGTGATACTGAAATTGAAATGATTAGTAGAAAATTTTCACTTGGTCTATTGGTTTCAATGGGTATAGAATATTTAATTATACCGGAATTAGGATTGCGTTTGGACCTTAAGTTCAGGGATCCGGAAATAAAATTATTAAATAGATATAAGAGCAAAGTATTTAATTACAATGGTAATGAAATGACTTTGCTTCAGGATACATTTAATTCAAAAATTAATCTCAATGGCATAGCATTTTTTATTGGAGCAGTATATTATTTTTAATAAAAACACTAAGTAAAGAAAAACAGATCATAATAATTCAAGTATCAGATGAAAAAAAAGCTGATTTTTTTAACTGGATTTATGGCTTCGGGCAAAAGTACGGTCGGACCAATTCTTGCCAATACCATAGGATGGGGTTTCCATGACCTTGATAAACTAATTGAAGTTGAAAAGTCTCTCAGCATAAGAGAGATATTTGAGGTTTATGGAGAATCTTATTTCCGGAAATTTGAAACAGAAGTTCTTAAAAAAGTGTGTTCTTTAAATGAATATATAATTGCTCTTGGAGGTGGAACTGTTGCCAGCAAAGAGAATCTGGAATTAATTAAAAATGCAGGATTTCTGGTTTATCTTGAGTCTTCACCGGAGGAAGCATATAAAAGATTAAGATTCAAAAGAGATCGTCCAGCATTGCTTTTTGAAGGGGAAGATGAACCAACTGAAACCGAATTTATTAATAGAATAAAAACATTATTGAAAAAACGTCTGCAATATTATAATGCTGCTGATATTAAAATAAACACAGATAATACTCCTGTTGGTAAAACTGTAGATAAACTTGCAGCAATAATCGAAAAAGAGTTCTATGGCAAAAAAAATTGATATCAATTTGACTGAGCATAACTATTCAATTGTAATTGGCTCAAACATTCTTAAGAAAGCTGTAAACCGGATTAATAAAATAAAACCTGACAAATGTCTTTTTATCATTGATAAGAAAGTCTATAACCTTCACGGTGTAAATATCCGAAAAACATTTTTAAATGTTAAAAGCAAACTTTTTACTTATTTGTTTTCAGCTGATGAGAAAAACAAGTCTTATGACGAAGTATTAAAAATTCAAAAATATCTTGTTGAAAATAATTTTAGCCGTGGCTCTTTAATTATTGCAATTGGTGGTGGCATTATCGGAGATATTGCAGGTTTTGCTGCAAGCACTTTTATGCGGGGAATCAGAATAATTCATCTGCCAACAACATTGCTTTCAATGGTTGATAGTTCTGTGGGCGGTAAAACAGGGATTAATTTTTTGGATAGAAAAAATGTAATCGGCAGTTTTTATCAGCCGGATTCAGTTTTTATAGATATAGAATTTCTGAGAACTCTCCCTAAAAGGGAAATTTTATCCGGAACAGGTGAATTAATTAAATATTCTTTTTTGTCAGATAAAGAAAATTTCAAAAAGCTGAATCATCATATTCAAAAAATCGTAAATGGGAAAAATCCTGATTATACGAATATTATTTTCGTATCTCTTACTATTAAAAAGAATATTTTTATAAATGATGAAAAAGAATTAACAGGTCTGAGAAAAATTCTTAATCTTGGTCATACTTTTGCGCATGCTTTTGAATCGGCTTCAAAGCATAAAGTTACTCATGGTGAATCAGTTACCGCTGGAATAATTTGTGCGTTATATTTATCTGAGGCACTTGGATATCTATCTGAAAATAAGCTGATCAAATTTTTAAATGAATATAATTTTCTAAAGCTTAATCCATTGTTAAAAAAAATGGATGAAGAAAAACTGTTTTATTTTATGCTGAGTGATAAAAAATTATTTAACGAGAAAATAAGATTTGTTCTTCTTCAGGATATTGGCAATGTTGTCGTAGATGTAGTTGTTGAGAAATCCTTAGTTATAGGAGCAATTAGAAAAATGAAAATGCACGTCAAATAAAAAGGAATCGCTTTAAAAAAGGAAAACTGTCAGGTTTTGAGGGCGAAACCTGACAGTTCGTGTGTCATATTTGGAGGGATGCTATGCTTAAACTATTTCGCTATTAACCTTTCAAGACTAGTGCCATTTAAAAAACGCAAGAATGCCAATATTGACCTTAATTTTGTCGGTAAAATCTTCGTTTGAGTAATATTTACAAGCTGTAGTTTTGGACAAAGGTCTATATTCCTCCTTCAGATATTAAAATTCCTGCTGAAAATGCAGAAAACTAATTAACAGCAAAAATTAAAGTCCTGTCGTTATTAAATTGAAAACAGATGAGTTTCTATTGTGTTGGAGAGTTATAAAAGAATAATGGACCTACAATCTTATGTTGATTTTAAATAGAAAGTTTTGATATCTGAATACAAAGTTCAGTAACAAGTTAATGTTTTTTTCTAAGGATTATTTTAAAAGTTGTTCCTTCAACCGAAGTTGAGCTTTTAACGGATATTTTTCGGCCGTGATAACCTTCGATTATTCTTTTGGATAAGCTTAATCCCAAACCCCATCCTCTCTTCTTGGTGCTGTAACCTGGTCTGAAGACATCTTTTCTTCTGCGCAGATCAATACCTTTACCGTTATCGGATACTTCAATTTCAACATTATTTTTGTTATCTATAATATTAATTCGGATCAGACCATTTTTATTTTCTATAGCATCTAAAGAATTTTTGATAAGATTCTCAAGCACCCATTCAAAAAGCTCCTGGTTTATCAGCGCACTGCATTCTTTATTTCCATCAACAACTAATTCGACTGTTTTACCTGTTTGAGGAAGTCTTCTGTTAAAATATTCTGTTACTTTTTTCGCTTCTTCGTATACAACGTGATCCTTAATTTCCGGCTTTGAACCAATTTCAGAGAAACGATAGGTTATTTTATTTAGCTTTTCAACATCGCTTGAAATTTCTTCTGTAATATCCAGGACAGCATCCGGTTTTTCATAGTTCAGTTTCATCATTTCTATCCAGCCCATTAAACTTGAGATAGGCGTTCCGAATTGATGTGCTGTTTCTTTTGCCATCCCAACCCAAATATTGCTTTGCTCGCTGCGTTTTATCTGACTGAAACCTATATATCCAATAAGAATAAATAAAGCTGCAATAATGATCTGAATATATGGATAAAATTTTAACTGCTTAACAAGATTAGATTCTCCAAAATGTATTCGCTGCAGAATTATTGTATCAGCATAAGTAATATTGATAGGTTTATGGATAGCATCCATTTCAATAATCAACTCAGAGAGTGCTTTTTTCCTGTCCTCCTTGCTGAGTGTAGAATCTATATCAACGTTTTTAATCTCTGTATTGCTTTCAGGATTAAAATTATTGTCTTTATCTGTTAAGATTATCGGAAAATCTATCGGCTTAATGATATTGTCAAATAAAAATGTGAGATCAGCATCCGGTGAATCACTGTTTGCTATATACTCAAAGCCTTTTGCATACAGTTCAACAATATTTCTTTCCCGCTGATGTAATTTTTTAACAAGTGTTTGGGTGTAATAAAGTGTTCCGGCTGCTATTACCAAAGCAACAACAAGTAAAAACAATTTTAAATTGATAGATGCCGGACCGCCAGACATTTTCATAAAACTAATACCTTATTTTTACAAAACAAGATTAGCAATTAAAAAAATAAATAACACACAAAAAAATATGCCTGCCTTATTGATCAACAAAAAAAGTTTGTTTCCTTTTCGGTCCCACAGAGATAATATTTATCTTTATACCGGAATGTCTGGAAATAAAATCCAGATAATCCAAAGTTTTTGCAGGAAGATCATCATAACTTTCACAATTAGATATATCTGTGTTCCAGCCATCAAGTGTTTCATATACCGGTGTTACACTGTTTAACTGATTAACATTAGTCGGGAAGCTTTTCAAACGTTTTCCATTTATTTCATAAGCAACACATACTTTTATTTGTTTAAAATTGCTTAATACATCCAGCTTGGTTAAAGCAACAGATGTTATTCCATTGATCATTCTGGAATAGGAAAGAAGATAAGCATCAAACCAGCCGCAGCGTCTTGGTCTGCCGGTAGTAGCTCCGAACTCAGCACCGAATTCTCTTAATTTATTTCCATCTTCATCAAGTAGCTCAGTAGGAAAAGGTCCATTGCCAACTCTTGTAGTATAAGCTTTTACAATGCCGATAACACTATCGATTCTTGTTGGTGCAATTCCACTGCCAGTGCAAGCTCCGCCTGAAGTTGGATTTGAAGAAGTAACAAAAGGATAAGTTCCGTGATCAATATCCAAAAAGGTTCCTTGTGCTCCTTCAAGTAAAACAGATTTGCCTTCATCAAGAGCGCGATTTAAATAAGCTGGCGCATCTTTAATATATTTATCAATTATCTGATCAAATTCTAGATATTCTTTTACAATTGCTTCAACATCCAGTCCTTCGTGACCATGAATTTTCTGCAGAAATTCATTTTTTTCTTTCAGATTTGTTCTGATCTTTTTTTCCAGTTCAACTCTGTCAAGCAGATCTACTATTCTGATTCCTTTTCTTCCGTATTTATCAATATAGCAAGGTCCAATGCCGCGACCAGTTGTACCGATTTTAACGTCACCGCTTTCACTTATTGAATCCAATAATTTATGATAGGGCATAATTAGATGAGCATTATGACTGATGAATAATCTTCCATCAACATCGATATTATTTTTTTTGAGCAGATCAATTTCTTCAAGCAAAGCAGTCGGATCAATAACAACACCATTACCAATAACACAGACTACTTTTTCTCTTAATATTCCGGAAGGAATTAAATGAAGAACGTATTTTTTATCGCCAATTTCAACAGTGTGTCCGGCATTTGCGCCCCCTTGATATCTTGCAACAACATCATATTCTTTGCTGATAAGATCAACAATTTTTCCTTTACCTTCGTCGCCCCATTGTGAGCCAACAAGTACAGTTGCACCCATTTGAACTCCTCTGATTAAATTAATAGTTTAAGCAAAATAAAAACTCCGCATCTTACAATACGGAGTTTTTATTAAATAATTATCAAAATAAAGATTAACTAAAACTTTTTATAGCTTCATCAACTGAATCATAAGATTCAAAAATTGTTATTAGCTTGGTTATGATAAGTAAGCTCTCAATTCTTTCAGTAACATTGGCAAGTTTTAAACTTCCATTTTCCCTTTTAATGGTTGTTAAACCGCTAATAAGCATTCCAAGTCCTGAACTATTCATAAACTTAACTTCGCCAAGATCTATAACAACATTTTTTTTACCTTCTTCAATAAGTTTATGAAGCAATTGATTAAATTCTTTTGTATCATCGCCGCCCATTACATCGCCTTTAAGTTCAATGATAACGGCGTTATACTTCTCTAAAACTTTAGTTTTCATTAAGAATCTCCAAAAATTTCAATGTGAATTTAACTAAGCTTATTAACTCATGCAAGCAGCATTTTACTTATAATAAGGAGATTTTACCGCTTATCATTAAATATAATACAGGATTTTAAGTATTGATTATTTTATGGAACCAAAATATAATTATGGCGTCTAAACTATGGATTTTGAAGAAAAAGAAAATATGCCGCAACCTCAGATATTAAGTCTTGATGATGATTTTTCACTGATTAAAAGCTTCATCGATGGCGATGAATCAGCATTTGGTGAACTTGTAAAACGACACAAAGAAAAGGTAAGGAATATCATTTATTTAACCTTATCAAACACGAATGCGATTGATGATATTGCTCAGGAAGTATTTATTACTGTTTTTAAAAATCTTAAATCCTTCAGATTTGAATCGCAGTTTACAACCTGGCTATACCGCATTACAATAAATAAATGCAAAGATCATTTACGTAAGACTAAAATAAGAAAGATATTCCTACCATTAAATGATGATGAAGAATATAATGTTTTAAGCTCTATAAACGAAAATACAGATATAAAACAAATTGTCCGGAATGCAATTGCTTCACTGCCTGATAAACTTCGTATTCCGATTATGTTAAAGGATCTGGAAGGATTTAGTTATCAGGAAATTGCTGATACTATGAACTGTGAAATCGGTACTATCAAATCAAGAATTTTCAGAGGACGCGAAACCTTAAAAAATATTCTTAAACCGATTGAAAAAGAATTGATGCTATGAGAAGATTTAATAAAGACAAAGAACTGCTATCTGCTTATCTGGACGGAGAACTTTCTTCTGCTGAAAAGAGTTATATCGAAGAAAAGATCAAGAGTTCATTGGAACTTCAGAAGGAACTTGAGGATGTTAAGAAACTGAAAGAATTAACAAATTCTTCTTATGATAAAATTCCTGAATCACAGTATTTTGAAACAAGATTATTTGCAAACCTCAATTCAAAAAACACCAAAAAGTATAATATTAAAAAGTGGCTGCCAATCACTTCGTTAACTTTGGTTACGTTGGGACTAATGCTCATCCTGAAATTTAATCCTAATCTTATTAATGATATTATTGATCAGCAAAAATCAAACTTAGCAGGATTTTATAAAGAAAATCTACAGCCGCTATTGTATGCTGCTGATTTGACAAATGAAGATATCTTTAATTTTGCTGTTTACAAGGAACTTCCGCTTGACGCTGCAAATAAACAAATACTAAAATTAGGTAATGACTCTGCAGGAACAGAATTTTTTGAAATTAAAAATTCCGGCGGTGTTTCTAAATCAAATAATTTAAAAAGTTTTGTTACTGCGTTAGACCTTAACGATTCTGAAAAAGAAATGATGGACTCTATTATCAGTTCTTATTCAGATCAGCTTTCCGGACTGGTTTTAGTTAATGATAAAAATTCAGTGGCTATCAATCCAAATATCTGGAATACAAGAAAAGTAATTCTTGCTGATATACTTGCCTTTGCTAAAAAACATGCAGGACAAAATTATATAAAGATACTTCCTAAACAAGTTGCAGAGATTGATAATAATTCAATTCAGAAATTTGTTGCCGATTCGAGATCAATAAAACCAAATCAATATATTTTCTTTACTCCTGATTCTGTTTTTGAAGATAATTTTGTATTTGATGTTAAAGAGTTTAAAGGTAGGGTGGATGAGTTAAAAGAAAAACTTACAGCATTAAATGAGAATAGAAATTCTTTAAATGAATTTAAAATTAATTTTGATTCTACTTATGAAAATCATAAAAAGAATGTTGATAAAACAATGCGCTACAAGATTTTTATAAACAAAGATCAGATAAAAGTTAATTTGCCTGATATAGCTGTAAATATTCCTAAAATTAACCTGCCTGATTTTGACAGCATCGCTTCAATTATTGAAGAAGCAACAAGAAATATGAATGTAGTTGTTCCGCCAAATGTGCCGGTTGTTGTTGGTAAGAATAATTTCAATTATAATTATAACACTGTTAAACCAAGACAAAATAAAAAATCGGAAGTAAATCTGGATTCTTTAATACAGCGGAATAATGTAGAAAATGAATTGAAAAACTTAAAGCAAAATAAGCTGCCTGATAACCAACTTAAAAATAATTCCGGAGCTAAATTAAACGACAGCTTGCTGATGCATCAAAATGAAGAACTAAAACGCGAAATGGATAATCTTAGAAAAGAACTTCAGAAATTCAGGAATGAGTTTTCACAGCCAAAGCAAGATGAATCAGGGCAGAGTAAAAAGAGCAACCAAAACCTTCGTAATTCTGATGTTAAAGAAATTTAACATCTGTTAAAATTAAGCTTTAAAATTCCTCGTTCCCACAGATCAATTAGTAAGATTATTATCTGATTATCTGAAAAATTAGAAATTCAGAAGTATTATTTCAACTGCCCCAATCGAATAGTTGAAAAAAACTTAATTAGCACAAACCCAATTTCTTTAAGGAATTGGGTTTGTTGTTAAACTTGATGCTAAAAATTTTTATGCGTAGATTTGCAACAAGTTTAATTTAAGGTGGATGTTTGATGAATATTTTTCTAAAAAATATTTATTTGATTTCTTTCTCTTTGATCAAAAACTCTCCCCCCCCCCCCATATAATATTTTTGATCAGAAACAATGCACACCTTCATTTTACGAAACTTACTCCTCTATTACATTTTTACCCAACTGGTTTTACATAATACAAAAAGGAAGCAAAAGGA
>Ga0116185_1000645_pt1 | contig 38886 bp, 36 predicted proteins | sample AD_JPNNA7_MetaG_FD_89754 | JGI IMG/M metagenome (GOLD analysis project Ga0116185, IMG submission 89754) | Active sludge microbial communities of municipal wastewater-treating anaerobic digesters from Japan - AD_JPNNA7_MetaG | ecosystem: Engineered > Bioreactor > Anaerobic > Digestate | place...
CCGGAGGGGCGCTTCGTCCCCCTCACCGCCGGAGAGCTTCTGATCGGCCGGGGAAAGGGGCGCGGAGGGCACGCCGACGGATCCCGGCTCTCTCCGATCGGGGAGGGGGGCCACCGAAGACGCCGACGTTGCGGCGACCGGCACTTTTACCCCCGGAACCCCGGGCTCCGGGGGAGTTTCTCCTTGGGGAGCCCTCGGGGCAAAGAGCCCCGGGCGGGGCGCCCGGTCTCCCGGGGAGGAGTGGAGCTCCGGGGGCAGGGCATCCCCTCGGGATTCCACCAAATCAGGCGGAAAATCCTCGAGGGAAAGGGAGAGCTCCGGGGCCCCTTCGGCTTCTTCCGGCACCGCCGGGGCCGACCTCATCATCGCGCCGGGGACACCCCCCGCCAGGGCCACCCGGGAGGTATGCGAGCTCACCGAGACCCCCAGGTCCCGGGGGAACGATTCGGAGGGGGGGGTAGGGCCTTGCCCCCCGGGGTCCCCGGCGTGGTCCCGCGCTCCGGAAGAAAGGGGCGCGGTGGTCCCGGGAAGCGAGACCTCCGGGAGTTCTCCTTCTCCCGGGGCGTAAAAAAGTCTGGCCAGCAGAGGGGGGCGCCGGAGCTCCGTCCCCGGGGCTTCCGGGTCCGGGGAGGGCGCCGGAGGGCCCGCCGGGATCCCCATGGGAAAAGATGCCCCCACCAGGGCCAGCACGGCGTCAAACGATAGGGAGTCCCCCTCGCGCCGCGCCTTGTCGTCGCCCCCTTCCCGGGGGCCCTCATCGGCGGCGAAGGGCCGGGAATCCCGGCCCCCAAAGAGCATTCTCATGTCCAGAGGGTCCATGGTCTTTTCCCCCCTCGTCCCTTACTTGCGGAGCTCGATGCCCACCTGGAGGAAGCGGTCGCTGGTGGTCACGATGCGGGCGTTGGCCTGATAGCTGCGCTGGGCCACGATGAGTTCGGTGAAGGCGGCGGCGGCATCCATGTTGCTCATCTCCACCGCTCCCCCCACGAAGGTCCCCATGTCCTGGGTCCCCGGAAAGACGTAGCCCACGCTCCCCGAGTTGGAGGAAAGGGAAAAGTTGTTTTCCCCCTCCGCCTGGAGCCCCATGGGGTTTCGCACGGTGGCCATGGGGATGCGGTACAGGGGGAGCATGACGTCGTTGGAGTAGTACCCCACCAGCGTGCCGTCGGAGCCCACGGAAAAGCCCTCGTAATACCCCCGGGAATAGCCGTCTTGGGTCAGGGCCCGGGTGGTGGAGGGGCTGCCGTACTGGGTGACCCCGTCGAGGGGGTTTCCCCCTCCTCCGAAGTCGAGCACCACGGAGGCGGGATCGGGAATGACGCCCTGGGGGTCCGGAGGGAAGGTCAGGGAAAGGGAGGGACGCTCCGTGCCGTCGGCGATCACGGTGCCCGCCGGGGCTCCGGAGTCGGGATCCGCCACCCCTCGAAAGGCCAGGTCTCCCTCCCCCACAGGGGTGGGGGCATCGTCCAGGAAGGCCTGCCAATGCCAGGCGTTGGGGATCTTGTCCCCCGTGGTGGGATCCACCTGGGGGGTCCAGGTTACCCTCAGGGAGTGCGATCCTCCCAAGGGGTCGTACATGACGATGGAGGTCTCGTGGGAGTCCCCGGCGGCGGCGTTTTTGTCGAGGTTGCACCGAAAGGTCACCTCTCCCGTGGCCCGGGGGGGGATCTCGTAGCCGGGACCCGGGGCCTCCCCCGGGGCGGGGAGGGTGGGGAGCTGGATGGGGGCCAGGGCGCCGGGGTTCTCGGGGATCACTCCCCCGACGGCGGGCACTCCCAAAAGAAAAGCCCCGGTGCCGGACTGCACCACCCGCCCCAGGCCGTCCACGACGAAGTTCCCGGCCCGGGTGTAGAGCTCTTGGTCTCCGGACTGGACCACGAAGTACCCCGCCCCGTTGATGGCGAGATTCGAGGGGATGCCCGTGGGAACCACGGGGCCCTGGGAGTGGATGATGTCGATGGCCTGTACCAGGGTGCCATGCCCCACCTGCAGGGGGCTCACCCCTCCGATGCCCCCTCCGGGGCCGGTGGCCTCGCGCTCCGTGGAAAAAAGCAGGTCTTCAAATCGGGGAGATCCCTGACGAAAGCCCACGGTGTTGATGTTGCTCACGTTGTTGCCCAGCACATCCAGATAGGTCTGGTGTCCCACCAAACCCGCAGCTCCGGTCCAGAGCGAACGTATCACGGGGACGACCTCCTTCCTAAAGTACACCGCCATGCCTCGCGTCCTGCGAGGGCGGCGCGCCGCGCCTTTTTGATTCGGCCGTCCCTGGCCGGGCCCTGGGTCCAGGGCTGTCGGGATCTCCACCGATCCCGTAGGGAGTATCGGCCGTCCCCGGCGAGACGTAAAGGCCAGGGGAAAAGATCCCCGGGCCCCGGCGGCAGGGGGCTTCGAGCTTTGGGGAGAGGCGACGTCGCAAGGGGCGGTTCCGAGGGAGGGCGGGGCGCTTCGGAGGGCGATGAGGGAAAGGGCCCGCTCGGCCCCCGAGGGGGACCTAGGGGGCGGGGGAGCGAGATAGTTTTTCCGTGAGGGCCGCCGCCCGGGGAGGGGTCATCTTGGCCAGGATGGCGGCGGCTTGGTCCTGGGGCATGCGAGACAGAAGGGCTACGGAAAGGGTGTCGTTGAGCCCTTCCATGATCTGGGCGGCGTTGCGAGGGGACATTTCGCCGTAGACCTTCAGCAGATCTTTTATCTCTTTGTCGGAGGCCCCCTGGCCCGCTCGCTCGGCGCTACGGGCCGCCACGTCCTGCATGACGCGCTCTTCCCGGGAGAGCAAGAGGGCCGCCCGGGCCGCCAGATCCTGGGAGAGCTGCCACACGCTCCGCTGGGCCTCGTCGACGCTGGAGGCCCAAGCGTTGATCATGCGCTCCCGTTCTTCCAACTCGATTCGGCGTCTCTCCGGAGCCGTAAGGGCGTACTTCCGGGGAATGCCCAGGGCCTCGGTCAGTTGAGGGCCAAAGTAGGGCACCCGAGGCACCAGCGCATAGACCAGGGGACGGGCGTCCCAGGCCCCGGCGTAGTGGAGTCCCGAGGCGACCCCGAGGCCCAAGAGCATGAGGAGAAAGAGCTTTCCCGCCTTCCCCCGTTTACGGGGGGGCCTTCTTTTTGCCCGCTCTTCCGGCGGTAGCTCCGAGGGGCGCGGAGCCCCTCGCTCCTCTCCGGGGTACTCGGGAGGAAGGTTTTTATCCTTGGCCATGGTCTACTCCTCGTCTTCGTGGTCCCGGTAGAGGGACAGGACTCGCTGGACATATTGCTGGGTCTCGGGGAAGGGGGGTACGCCCCCGTAGGCGTCCACTCGGCCGGGGCCCGCGTTGTACGCCGCCAGGGCCAGTTTCAGGTCTCCCCCGTAGCGCTTGAGCATGCTCGCCAGGTAGGCCGTGCCCCCGTCCATGTTCTGGGCGGGGTCAAAGGGGTCTTCCACTCCCATGAGGGCCGCCGTGCCCGGCATGAGCTGCATGAGCCCCTGGGCTCCCTTGGGGGACTCGGCCCGGGGATTTCCGGCGGATTCCGCCCGGATCACCGCCTTCACCAGGGCCGGAGAGAGGGCGTAGCGTTCCGCCACTTCGGGGATGAGGGCCTCCCAATCCTGCGCGGGGCCCTCGGTGGCCCTAAAGGGGCGCCCCTTTCGGGGGGGCTTCTGGGGAGGGGATGATCGGTCGTAGCGGTCCGGCGCAACGGGGGAGGGCTCCGGAGCCCGGGACTCCCGACCTTTTTCCAGCGCCTCGTCGAAGGGCTTTCTCACCTCCGGGCGACGGATCTCGGGGAGGGGATCAAGGGGGGCAAAGCGTCCCCGGATTTCTTCCATGCGCTCCAAGACCTGAAAGAGGCCCGGCGGCTGGGTTCTCATGGACTCACCTCCTAAAGGGCGTATCGGGCCGAGGTCACATCGTCCAGGGCGGCCTGCTCGGAGGCCCGGTCCTGGCTCTCCGAGGTCTCCCGTAGCTTATGCACGTAGGTCTCCATCATGCGCACGGAGCGGTGGCGCTCCACCAGCTCGTGCTCGGCCTGGGCCACCCGCTCCTGGGCCCGGACCAGCTCCTCCTGGGCCGCCTTCAGCTCTCCTTCGGCACAGGTGATGCGCTGTCTGCCGTACCAGAGGTCCCGAACGGAGAGGCACTGGTCCGAAAGCTGGTAAAAATCCTCCAGGATCCTCTGGCGTTCCTGGTCCAAAAACTGCACCCGCCGTGCCAAGGTCTCTTCTTCGTCCCTACAGCGCCGGAGCTCGGCCTGAGCCAGGTCGCGCTCCTGTTCTCTGGTATGAAGGATACGCCCCATACGCTTGATCTTCTGCCGCAATGGAGCCCCCTCCCTTCTCTGGCTTGAAAGACGCCGATGACGGATCTACGAGGGCAGCAATTTGGCCAACTGGGCCACGGTGACGTCGAAGGGCGAATGCTGGGCCACATCCTGGCGCAAAAAGGTCTGTACCGCATCGAGGTTGGCCAGGGCCCAGTCGATCTTCGGGTTGCTGCCCGCCTTGTAGGCCCCGATGTTCACCAGGTCCTGGGCCTCCTCGTAGATGGAGAGCACTTCCCGCACCCGCCCGGCGGCGGCGATGTGTTCCGGAGTCGCCACGGCGGGCATCACCCGGCTCACGCTACGGAGCACGTCCACGGCGGGGTAGTGGTTTCGCGCGGCGATGGATCGGGAAAGGACCACGTGGCCGTCCAAGATGCCCCGCACGGTGTCCGCCACGGGCTCGTTCATGTCATCCCCCTCCACCAGCACGTTGTAGATGCCGGTGATGCTCCCCCGCTCTCCGGCCCCGGCCCGCTCCAACAGCCGGGGGAGGAAGGCAAAGACCGACGGGGTGTACCCCCGGGTGGCGGGGGGCTCCCCCACCGCAAGGCCCACGTCGCGCTGGGCCATGGCCACCCGGGTGACGGAGTCCATCATCAAGAGGACGTTGGCCCCTTGGTCTCGGAAGTACTCCGCCACCGCCGTGGCGGTGAGGGCCGCCTTGAGGCGCACCAGGGGGGGCTGATCCGAGGTGGCCACCACCACCACGGAGCGCCGCACTCCTTCGGGCCCCAGGTCCCGGTCCATGAACTCCTTTACTTCTCGGCCCCGCTCCCCCACCAGGCCGATGACGTTCACGTCCGCCTCGGTGTATCGGGCCATCATGCCCAGCAGGGTGCTTTTTCCCACCCCTGAACCGGCGAAGATGCCCAATCGCTGCCCCCGCCACAGGGTGAGCAAGCCATCCATCACCCGCACCCCCACGGAAAGGGGATGGTCGATGCCCTGGCGCCGCAGGGGGTGAGGCGGCGGGGCGTGGAGAGGGTAGTATTCGTGGGTCACCACGGGGCCCAATCCGTCCATGGGGCGCCCCAGGCCATCCAAGACGCGCCCCAGCAGGGCTGGGCCCACGTGGACCCCCAGGGTTCTGCCCAGGGCCACCACGTCGCACCCCGGGCCGATGTCCTGGATGTCCCCCAGGGGCATGAGGAGCACCCGATCTCCTCTAAAACCCACCACTTCAGCCCGGAGAGCCGTGTCGCGCCGACGAAAGCGCACTTCGCAGAGGTCTCCCACCTGGACGTCGGGGCCTTCGGACTCCAACACCAACCCCACCACCTGGGCCACCCGGCCATTCACCCGCAAAAAATCCCCTCGCTCCAGCCGGGAGGCCACGCTGTCCAGCAGGTCCCTACTGCTGATTTTCGTCATTTTCCGGCCTTTCCTCCAGCAGGGCGCCGTCGATCTCCCGGTTTATCTGCTCCAGCTGGGTCCTCCATCGGGCATCGTAGACCCCCAGGTTGGTTTCCACCAGACAGCTCCCCCGGTCGATCTGACCATCGGAGACGAACTCTAGATGACGCACACCCCGGAGGACTTCTCCCAGGTCGTTCTGGCTCTCCTGGATGACCCCCGCGTCGGCGGGGTTGAGGTAAACCACCAGGCGCTCCCGGTTGCTCACCCGGGAGAGGACTTGGCGCAAAAGGATCATGGCGGTGGCCTCGTTCACCGCCACTTCCCGCATGAGCAACTTGCCCAGGACGACCGCCCAAAGCCGCACCAGCCGGGGCTGGGAAAGTTCAGAGAGCTCCTCCAGGCTTTCCTGCAACTCCTGGTGTACCCCTTCGAGCAGCTGGACCAAATCGGAAAACCGGGCGCGATAGGTGGCTTCAACCTCCCGCAGAGCCCGGTTTTGTCCTTCGGCGTATCCCGCCTGATGCCCCTCCTGGTGTCCCCGGGTCCGGGCCTCCCCCTCCTGGCGCCGGAGCTCTTCGGCGAGCTGATTCCGGAGCTCCTGCTCCCGCTGCTCCCCCTGACGCCGGAGTTCTTCCAGGGACCTTCGGGCCTCTTCTTCCCGTCGGGCCGAAGCCCGCAGGGCCCCCTGCAGCTCTTCTCTTTCGTCACGGCCCCGCTGGAGCTCCTCCTTCAGCAGGCGGATCTCCTGGTCCTGGGGGCCCTCTTCGGGGGGAGGGGCGGCGAGGGGATCCTCCGGGATCCCCGGGGTCCCTTCGAGGGACGCCCCCACCCGCACCACCTCGGGAAGAAGGCGCACCGCCCGAAAGAGGCGCTGATGGCCGCCGCTTCTAGACAACCAGCTCCTCCTCCCCGCCCCGGGCGATGACGATTTCCCCCGCATCCTCCAGGGCCCGCACCACGTTCACGACCTTCTGCTGAGATTCTTCCACGTCACGCACCCGCACGGGCCCCATGAACTGCATGTCTTCGTTGAGCATCTCCGCCGCCCGTTTGGACATGTTCTTGAAGAACTTCTGTCTAAGTTCCTCGGTGGCGCCCTTCAGGGCCAGCGAGAGGTCCTTGACGTCCACCTCCCGGAGGACGCGCTGCAGAGAGCGGTCGTCCAGGCCAATGATGTCCTCGAAGACGAAGAGGCGCCGCTTGATCTCTTCCGCCAGGTCGGGGTCCTTTTCTTCCAGAGTTTCCATGATGTTGCGCTCCGTACCCCGGTCCACCCGGTTGATGATGTCCACCACGGCGTCCACTCCCCCCGCCACGGTGAAATCTTGTCCCAAGACGCTGGAAAGCTTGCGCTCCAACACCCGTTCCACCTCCCGCAGGACCTCCGGGGTGATGCGGTCCATGGTGGCGATGCGCCGCGTCACGTCCCACTGCATGTTCGATGGGAGCCCTCCCATGATGGCGGCGGCCTGCTCCGGCGTCAGGTACGACAGGATGAGCGCCACGGTCTGGGGGTGCTCCCCCTGGATGAAGCCCAACACCTGGGTGGCGTCGGTGTGCCGCATGAAGTCGAAGGGGCGTACCTGGAGGCTCGCCGTGATCCGCCGCAAAATTTCCTGGGCCCGTTCGGAGCCCAGGGCCCCCTCCAGCAGGGCCCGGGCGTAATCCACGCCCCCCTGGCTCATGAACTCCTTGGCCATGAGCATCTCCTGGGCCTCTTTGAGGACCGCGTGCTTCACTTCGGGCGATATCTGCCTGAGGTTGGCTATTTCCAAGGTGAGGAGCTCGATGGTGGCCTCGTCGAGGTGCTTATAAACCTGGGACGCCACCTCGGGCCCCAGGACCACCAGGAGGACGGCCGCCTTATCGCGTCCCCGAAGTTCTTTTTTTATGGCCACCAGTCTCCTCCTTCCCGGAACTTACGGCCCCATATCGATGTATTCGCCTAAAGCTAATCTTCGGAAAGCCAGTTCTTCACCACCGAAGCCACGTCCTCGGGGTTTTTCATGGCGTAGATCCGAAGCTGTTCCTCCAGCACCACGACCTCGCTCTGCCCCCCCACGAGCTCTGGATGCTCCATGAGCTCCTTGAGGGAGGGCATCTTCTCCCCTTCCATCTGAGAGGAGATCTTGGCCAAGCGCTTGCGGCGCCGCATCCACCACACGCCGAGGAGCGCCAGGGCGAGAAGGAGCATCGCCAGGGTCAAGAGGGTCAGGATGAGCTGCTGGCGCTGCTCCGCCTGAAGCTGGGCCAACATGCCGTCCACGAAAGAGGTGGAAAACTGCATGGGCTGGATCACCAGGCGATCTCCCCGCTGGGGATCCAGGCCGATGGCCGCCGCCACGGCGTCCTTTAACCCATCCACCTGCTCGGGCTTCAGGTCTCCGTCCACCAACACGGAGGCGGAGACCCGCCGTACCGTCCCGGGGGTGCCCACCTGCTCGCTCTCCCGGGTGGTGATGTCGTAATTGGTGACGGTCTCCCCCTTATTGTACTCGCTGTTGCCCTGCCCCTGGGCGGAGACCACGTACCCCGGGATGTTGGTGGTGGTGCCGGGGGGGGCGCCGGGAACTCCTCCGGGCCCCTTGTAGCTCTCCTCCATGTTTTGCTGGCTCCGGACCACGCCCTTACCGGTCTCCCCGGGGATGAATTCTTTCTGCGATGATCTGCGCTTGTCGAAATCCAGCTCCACCCGGACGCGCACCACAGCCTTCCCCGGGCCGAAGACCCGCTCAAGCATCTGGCGCACCTTGCGCTCGAATTCCAGCTCCTGCTGGCGCTCCAGCTCCCGTTGGACCGACGACACCCCCTGGCCTCCGGGCCCCGTACCGTACAGAAGATTTTCATCGCCTATCATGTCGGAGAGGACGGAACCCGCCGTGTCCACCACAGTGACGTTGTCGGGCTGGAGCCCCTCCACGCTACGCGCCACCAGGTGGACCACGGCCTTAACCTGCTCCGGGCCCAGCTTTTTCCCCGAGGCCAGACGGAGGAGAACGGAGGCCGTGGAGGGTTCCTGCTGCTCCAGAAAAAGCTGTTGCTGGGGGACGACGATGCTCACCCGGGCAAATTCCACAGCGTCGAGTTGCTGGATGGTGCGCCCCAGCTCCCCTTCCAAGGCGCGCAGCCAGGTGACTCGCTGATGAAAGTCGCTCATGCCCATCTTGGCCTGGTCGAAGAGCTCGTAACCCACCCCTCCCCCCTTGGGGAGTCCTCCCTGGGCCAGGGATAGGCGGGTTTCGTAGACCAGGTCCCGGGGGAGGAGGATGGCGTTAGCGGCGGGATCCAGGCGGTAGGGGATCTTCTGTTCCCGCAGGGTGGCCACAATGGCGGCCTGGTCATCCACGTCGAGGTTGGCGAAGAGGGGTTCATAGGTGGTGCGCCCCGACCAAAGGACAAGAAGCAACAGCGCCGCACTCACCAGTACGGCGGCCCCCACCAAGGACCAGCGCTGCCACGGCGCCAGCCCCCGGAAGAAGAGCCTCAGCCGGTTAAGGGATTGTCGCAGATTCTCCATTCCTCGAAATTATCGTTAAACAGGCATGCGCGAGATCTGCTGGTATGCGTCCACCAGCTTGTTCCGCACCTCCACCATCATGCGAAGGGCCAGCTCTGCCTGGGATGTGGCGATGACCACGTCGGAAATGTCGTCCACATCCCCCAGGGCCAGGCGCTGGGTCATGCGGTCCGCCTCCTGCTGGAGGTCGTTGACCCGGGCCATGCTCTGCTCCATGATCGCGGCAAAGGAGCTCCCCGAAGGGGCCGAAGCGACGGTCGTGGGGGAAGGAGACGCCGGGGAATCAAGGGTTCTCTGAAGCAGGTTGACCACGTAAGCGTTGTCCATCGGGAGCCCCTCCTTGCGCGTACAAACACCGCCCCCCCGATCGCAGCCCCCGGGGAAGCCGTTCAAAAATCCGACGCACCGCCCAGTTTAGCATGAAGGGCGACAAAGTAACAGGGGGAGCGTTCACTCTCGCCCCCCCGGGATCCCATCGGAAAAAACCGCTGAATTATTATGGTAGGGGCGTCAAGGGGTTTCGACTCCAAGATCGGAAAAACCCGGACGGCCCCCCGAAGGAAAAGATGGGGCGGCTCCTTTCGGCGCAAGAGCCCGAGGGGAGCCGCCGAAACGCCCGACTCCCGCCTCTCCCGAGGTGCTAAAGGGGCCCTGAATCTACCCCCGAAGGACCTCCAGCGCCCCGTTCCACATGTTCTTCGCCGAGTCCACCACGGCGAGGTTGCTCTCGTAGGCCCGGCTCGCCACCAGGAGATCGGCCATCTCTCGCACGATGTTCACGTTGGGGTAGGCCACGTAGCCATTATCGTCCGCATCGGGGTGTTCGGGCTGGTAGACCAGCCGGGGGGGCAGGGGGTCTTTGACCAGCGAGGCCACCTTGACTCCCCCGGAGCCCGACTTGGCTCCCCCCAGCTCCCGGTCCAGGCGCTCGGCGAAAATCGGCACCCGGCGCACGTAGGGGCCCTCCCCCTCCGCCGTCCGGGTGGCGTTGACGTTCGCCAGGTTCTCGGAGATCACATCCATCCAGAGGCGATGGGCCGTGAGGGCCGTGCCAGATACGTCCAAAGAATGAAATACCCTCATCATCGGCCTCCGATCACCAGTTTATAAGCCCCCACCCGCTTGGCCAGCAGGCGGTTCATGGCGAGATATCCCATCCGGGACTGGGCCAGGAGGGCGTTCTCCCGCTCGGGGTCCACATTGTTGCCGTCGAGGCGATAGACTTCGTCGTAGACCCGGCGGGAGAGGGGGGCCACTTCCTCCACCGAGGTGTGGACGTTTTTGATGTGCTGGGGGTCCGTGACGACCATGGGGAGCCTCTTGGGGGCCTCGATCACCTCTTGAAGCTGATCCTCGAAGGAGACCTCTTTCCGGGCGTATCGAGGGGTATTGCCGTTGGCCATGTTCTCGGCCACCACCCCAAAGCGCCGGGCGAGGCCCTGCAGATCCTTACCCACCACGTCCCAGGTCAAATCCCTTACCATGTCTTCGCCCCCTCTAACTTCCGGATCTCTTTTATCCCCCGTCACCAGAGTATCGGATCCCCGGGGAGTTCCCTGAAGTCCCTTTACGACCCCGGTTCGGTCTAAAACGGGCAAAAGGCCGGGGCGATGGGGGCGCCGGGCCGGGGAATCTTTCGGGTTTTGCCTAAAAAGATCCCCCTTCCCCCACGCCCAGCTCCTCCAGGAAAAGGGCGCTGGAGATCCGGATAAACGTGCCCTTCATGCCCAGGCTCCGGCTTTCGATGATCCCCGCGCTCTCCAGCTTACGCAGGGCGTTGACGATGACGCTCCGAGTCACCCCCACCCGGTCCGCCACCCGGCTGGCCACCACCACGCCCTCGGAGGCCCCCAGCTCTCGCACGATGTGCCGCACGGATTCCACTTCGGAGTACGACAGGGCCCGCATGGCCATCTGCACCACCAGGCGCTCCCGGGAGCGCTCTTCGATGGACCGGGTGCGCTCATGGAGGATTTCAAGCCCCACCACGGTGGCCAGATACTCCGCCAAGACCAAATCCCGGGTGTCGAAGGGTTGGCCGAACCGGGCGAGGATCAGGGTCCCCAGGCGCTCCGCCCCGCCGTAAATGGGCACATAGAGCACGTGCTTATTGGAGTAGGTGCAGGGCTGATCCGCATAGGCGCACATGCCGTGGTCATCGTGATTCAGCACGGACTCGTGAATCTGGTTTAGGCGCTCCAGGTAGTCCTCGGGCATTCGTCCCTCGTCCAGAAGCCTTGCCATGGTGAAACAGTCGTACTGGCTCACCCAGGAATACCCCAGGACCTTGCCCTCTCGATTGATGAGATAGACGTTGGCCGCCGAAAGATCGCAGAGGAGTCGGGCCAAACGCTGATAGTCGGGATGGGAGGGATTTCGGCGGTTCTGCAGGGCTCGACTCACCAGGCGCGTCTTCTCCAGCAGGTCGTTCATGGCGGAGGCGTTGAGGATTTTGGGTCGGGACTCCACCAACTCCCGGGGAGTGGTCATGGTCATGGTTTTTTCCTCCTGTCGGAGAGTGGTATCCCCCTCTCCTCCGGTGACAAGCCTTTCTCCATTGCCCCCTAAGGGGCGACGCTCTTCGCTCATGGCCAATCTCTCCTTAAACCGCCATCTCCCGGGATGGCCCTCCGCACCACTGAGATCTTCCTCCAGGGATGCATCACGGCAATTTTCCCATCGATAAATAACGATCCTAGAGCAGGTACTTACGGAGGTCTCCGTCGGAGATCACTCCCTCCAGACGACGGCGCACCAGGGAGGCATCCACCACCACGGTCTCGCCTCGGCGGGCGTGGGCGTCGAAGCTTATCTCCTCCAGCAGGAGCTCCAAAATGGTCTGAAGCCTTCGGGCCCCGATGTTTTCCATCTCCGCGTTCATGCGGGCGGCAAAGGACGCCACCTCCCGCAGGGCCTCCTCGTCAAAGCGTAGCTCCAACCCCTCCACCCCCAGAAGAGCCTGGTATTGTCCCACCAGGCTGCTTTCGGGCTCTTGGAGGATGCGAAAGAGGTCCTCTTCCCCCAGGGAATCCAGTTCCACCCGAAGGGGTAACCTCCCCTGAAGCTCGGGGACCAGGTCGGAGGGTTTGACTTTATGAAAGGCCCCGGCGGCGATGAAGAGCACGTGATCGGTGTGCACAGGGCCGTATTTGGTCTGCACCACACACCCCTCCACAATGGGCAGGAGGTCGCGCTGAACCCCCTCGCGGCTCACGTCGGGGCCTCCGCCGCGCCCCCCCTCTCCGGCGGCGATTTTATCGATTTCGTCCAGAAAGACGATGCCTTCCTCCTGGGCCCGGGAGAGGGCCTCCCGGAGGACGGTCTCCATGTCCACGAGTTTTTCCGCCTCTTCAGCCTGAAAGACCCGCCGGGCCTCCGCCACCTTCATCCGGGTCCGACGAACCCGTTTGGGAAGGAGGTTGCCCAGCATCTCTCCGAGGTTGATCCCCATCTCTTCCATGCCCATGTTGCCCAAAAGAGGCATGCCCGTTCGGGGGCTCTCCGTCACCTCCACGTCCACCTCGCGTCCCTCGAGGCGCCCATCCCGGAGCATTTCCCTGAGGCGCTCCCGGGTGGCGGAGCTCCGGGGCTCCTCTTCCGGGGATGGTTCTTCTTCGCCCGCCCCATCCAGGCTCCCCAACAGGCGGGCAAAGTCCGGAACGCCGCCCCGACGGGAAGAGCGCGGCGAGGGGAGCAGGGCGTCCAGAAGGCGCTCTTCCGCCGCCGCCATCGCCCCCTCCTGGGCCTCTTCCGTCCTCCGGCGCTTTTCCATCTGGACCGCCGATTCCACCAGGTCCCGCACGAGAGATTCCACGTCGCGCCCCACGTAGCCCACCTCCGTGAACTTGGTAGCCTCCACCTTCACGAAGGGGGCCTCCACCAGGCGGGCGAGGCGCCGGGCAATTTCGGTCTTGCCCACCCCCGTGGGACCCACCATGAGGATGTTTTTGGGGGCGATCTCCCGGGCCAACTCCTCGGGGAGGTGGCGACGACGCATCCGGTTCCTCAGGGCGATGGCCACGGTGCGCTTGGCCTTGGTCTGACCCACGACGTAGCGATCCAGATAGGCCACGATCTCCCCCGGGGTGAGCTCTTCCGATAGGGCCTTGGGGTTGGTCGTCATGCCAGCACCTCCACAGTGACGGCGGCATTGGTGTAGATGCAGATTTCCGAAGCGAGCTCCAGGGAGCGACGGGCCACCCGATCGGCCTCCCACTCCGAGGCTTCGCAGAGCGCCCGGGCCGCCGCCAGGGCGTACCCCGCCCCCGACCCGATGGCCGCCACGGGGCCCTCGGGTTCCAGGATGTCCCCCGAACCGGAAAGGAGCAAAGTCTGCTCCCGGTCCGCCACCAGGAGCATGGCCTCCAGACGCCGCAACACCTTGTCCGTGCGCCACTCCTTCACCAGGAACGCGGCGGCCCGGAGCAGGTGGCCGGACTGTTCTTCCAGGCGTTTCTCAAAGCTCTCTAGTAAGGTCATGGCGTCCGCCGTGCCCCCGGCAAATCCCGCCAGCACCGTTCCCTTGTGGAGGCGGCGCACCTTCCGGGCGTTACCCTTGACGATCTGGCTTCCCAGCGTCACCTGGCCATCCGCCCCCAGGGCGGTGCGCCCCTGGCGTCGCACGCATACCACGGTGGTGCCTTTGAACATCAAAGATCCCCGTCCTCTCTATCGCCCCCGTCGTTCCCCGCGCGGGGATGGGCGGCGCTGTAGCTCCTTCGCAGCTGATCGATGGTGATCCGCAGATAGCGCTGGGTGGTGACGAGGCTCTCGTGTCCCAAAAGATCCTGGACCACCCTAAGGCTCGCCCCCCCTTCCAGGAGGTGGGTGGCGAAGGAGTGGCGGAGCACATGGGGGGTCACCCCCGCCAGCCCCGCCCGGTGAGCGGCCCGCACCACCACGCGGTGCACGGTGCGCACCGTCAGGCGCTTCGCTCCCTCTCCGGGAAAAACCGGCCCCTCTTCAGAGACCCTCCAATGCCGTAACGCCTCCCGGGCGGGGTATCCCATGGGTACCAGGCGCTCCTTGTCCCCCTTGCCCCGCACCCGGAGCCAGCGCTCTTCCAGATCCACGTCCTCCCAATCCAGGGCCACCAGCTCCGCCACCCGGAGCCCCGCACCGTAGAGGAGCTCGACGATGGCTCGATCTCGCCGGTCCCCGGGGTCCTCGCCGATGCCCTCCAGGAGGGCCTTCACGTCTTCATAGGCCAGGGCTCGGGGCAAACGGGCGGGAGGACGGGGGGGGCGCACCCCCACAGCGGGGTTTCGGTCCAGCTCCCCTGCGGCGCGGAGAAATTCGAGCCAGCTCTTTACCGCCGAAAGCTTGCGCGCCGCGCTGGTCTTGGCGTAGCCGAAGCCCAGAAGGGCCCGGAGAAAGCCCCGCACGTGATCCCCCTGGATCTCCTTGGGGTCTTCGATCCCCTCCTGTTGCAGGTAGTCAGCAAATTGCCCCAGATCCACGGCGTAGTTGGTCACCGTGTGCTCCGACCGTCCCAAGAGGGCGTCCATGTGAGAGAGGAAGCGATCCACCGCCTGCGGAATATGTCCCATCATGCTAGTCAGTGTATCATGTTTTTGCAAAAAGAGCATACTTTACACAAGAAAAGAAAACTTTCAGATTTTGCCATTCATCGGGGTAAAAATTTTTGGCTCCTCCCTCAAATCGCCCCGACGCCCCGAGGACTCCGGCGCCCAAAAAAGGGCCGTAGGGGCGAAAACTCCATCGCCCCTACGCCGGTGGTGCTAAAAACTTTGGCCTCTTGCTGCCTTTTTCTGGCACGGCGCCTCACCGGCCTTTTTTCACGCCCCGAGGAGCCCTTCACCCTCCTCCGCCAGGGGGTTTTCCGAAAGGAAGCGCTCCAGGGCGTCCCGGGATCGGGCGGCCACCGCCAAGCATCGTTCCCCCCGGGATTTTATGCGCCGCTCCAAGGAGGGGAAAAGGCCCAGATGACAGTTAATGGGTTGAAAGTGATCCGGAGGGGATTCCTGGAGATAGGCCAAAAGCCCCCCCAGGGTCGTCTCCCGGGGCCAGGGGGAGGGAAGGGTCCCAGAGAGCAGGGTCGCCAGGTGGATCGCCGCCACCAGTCCCATGGCGGTGCTCTCCACATAGCCCTCCACGCCACAGAGCTGGCCCGCCAAGAAGCAGTTCCCCGACCCCCGGAGGCGCAGCAGGGGGTCGAGCACCTCGGGGGCCCGGACGAAGCTATTGCGGTGCATGACCCCCCATCGGACGAACTCCGCCCGCTCCAGCCCTGGAATCAGTCGAAAGACCCGTTCCTGCTCTCCCCACCGGAGGTTGGTCTAGAAGCCCACCAGGTTGTACAGCGTGCCTTCCCGGTTTTCCTGGCGGAGCTGAACCACGGCGTGGGGCTCTCGCCCGGTGCGGGGATCGGGGAGCCCCACGGGGCGCATGGGGCCAAAGCGTAGCGTGTCCCCCCCCCGAGAGGCGATGACTTCCACAGGCAGGCATCCCTCGAAGTACTCCGCCTTCTGGTCCACCGAGTGCAGCGGAGCCCGTTCCGCCCCCCGCAGAGCTTCCACGAAGCGCTGGTACACGGCGGCATCCAGGGGGCAGTTGAGGTAGTCGTCTCCCTTGCCCCACCGGCTGGCGCGAAAGACCACATCGCGGTCGAGGCTCTCGGCGGTCACCACGGGGGAAATGGCGTCGTAGAAGGAGAGGAATCCCCCCGTGCGTCGCTTTAGGTCTTCCGCCAGGCGCCCCTCCGTGAGGGGACCCGTGGCCACGATGCAGGGCTCGGGGGGCAGGGCCTCGCACTCTTCCCGGCATATTTCCACCCGGGGGTGGGTCGAGAGCACGGCGGTGATTCTCCGGGAAAAGAGCTCCCGGTCCACCGCCAGCGCCCGGCCCGCTGGCACGGCAGTGGCGTCGGCGCAGGCCAGGATGAGACTCCCCAGGCGCCGCAATTCCGCCTTGAGGATTCCTCCCGGGCTGGAAAGTTCATTCGCCCCCAGGGAATTGCTGCACACCAGCTCTCCCAGGGCCTCCGAGCGATGGGCCGGGGAGGGCACGCCGGGGCGCTTTTCCACCAGCTTCACCCCATATCCTCGGCGGGCGAGCTGCCATGCGGCTTCGCTCCCCGCCAGCCCCCCTCCCACCACCACGATGGAGGGGGAATGGGTGGCAGTCATGCCCCTTCCCCCGAGGCTCCCGCAACACGGCGGCGCGACGGCGCCTTGGGGGCTTCGGCGTCGGAATCGAGGTCCTCGGGGACTTCCAAGGGCGCCTTCTTTCGGGTCGGGGCCTTTTTAGGGGTGGCGGGGACCTTCCCATCTTCCAGAAGGGCTCCCGCAACACGGCGGCGCGACGGCGCCTTGGGGGCTTCGGCGTCGGAATCGAGGTCCCCGGGGACTTCCAAGGGCGCCTTCTTTCGGGTCGGGGCCTTTTTAGGGGTGGCGGGGACCTTCCCATCTTCCAGAAGGGATCCCGCAACACGGCGAACCGCCTTCTTTTTTGACTCCCCGGCGGCCTCGGATTTTTTGGCGCCCCGGCCCTTCTCCGGCGCCAACGGTGGGGTGCGGAGGCCTTCTTCTCCGGAGTCGCTCGCCGCCTCCCCTCGCACTTTTATCCCGGCGCAAGCGGGGCAGAAGGGGGTCTTGCTTCGCCCCCGCACCGCCAGGAAGCCGCCACAGGTCGCGCAGCTCCCCCCCGCAGGTTGGAGCCAGGACACGAAGTCACAGGAGGGGTAGCGGGAGCAGCCGTAGAATACGCGCCCCCCCTTGCGGCTCCGGCGCCGAACCACGTCTCCCGTCTGGCAGGTGGGGCAGGATACGCCGATGCTTTTCAGCAAGGGACGGCTGAAGCGGCACTGGGGATAGCCGGAACAGGCGATGAACTCTCCGAAGCGCCCCCGTTTTATGACGAGAGGAGATCCGCACTCCGGACATTGTTCCCCGATCTCCCGCACGGGGAGCATCACCCGCTGGGCGTTTTTTTCCGCCTCTCTCAACTGGGAGGAAAAGGGACCCCAGAAGCCCTCCACCACCCCTCGCCAGGGGCGCCGCCCCCCTTCCACGTCATCCAGCTCGTCTTCCATGCCTGCGGTGAATTCGGTGTTGACGATGCCAGGAAAATGGGCCACGAGAAAATCGCTCACCGCCAGCCCCAAGCCGGTGGGCTGGAGACGCTTTTCCTCGTTTCGCTCCACATACCCCCGGTCGTAGAGGGTCTGGATGATGGCGGCGTAGGTGGAGGGGCGGCCAATGCCCTTTTCCTCCAGGGCCTTCACCACGCCGGATTCGGCGAAGCGGGGAGGAGGAGTGGTAAAGCGCTGGGCCGTAGAGACGGAGCGCACTTCCAGCGTCTCTCCCTCCCGGGCCTGGGGCACGCTCTCTTCTTTCAGATCCAAGGGCCAGACCTTGCCCCAGCCGTCGAAGAGGAGCCGGGCCCCGGTGTGCTTCAGGCCGTAGATGTCGCACGTCGCCTCCACGGTGGTGCTGGCCACGATGGCGGCGGCCATCTGGCACGCCACGAAACGGCGCCAGATGAGGTCGTAGAGCTTGTACTGCTCGCCGCTGAGGCTTTTTTTCAGCTCCTCGGGGGTGAGGGTTACGTCGGTGACGCGGATGGCCTCGTGGGCATCCTGGGATCGCCCCTTGGCCACATATGCCATGGCCACCGGGGGAACATAGCTCTCCCCATGGGTCTTTTCGATGAAGCGCCGGGCCATGGCCACGGCGTCACCGCTGAGGCGCAGGCTATCGGTGCGCATGTAGGTTATGAGCCCCACCGGTCCTCGGCCGGGAAGCTCCACCCCCTCGTAGAGCTGCTGGGCCACCGTCATGGTCTTCCGGGGGGCAAAGCCCAGGCGCCGGGCGGCCTCTTGCTGAAGGGTGCTGGTTTTAAAGGGCGGCAGGGGAGGGCGACGGCTCTCTTTTTCCCGGAAGGAAGACACCGTCAGCGCCTCTCGGCGCAGGACGGCCTCCGCGCTCCGGGCCTCTTCTTCGCTCTCCGGGGCCCACCCCTTGCCCGAGCGCTTCTCCAGCCTCAGGGTAAAGGATCGCCCCCCATCGCCTTCGGCCTCCACGTCCACCAACCAGTACTCCCGGGGGACGAAGCCTTCGATCTCTCGCTCCCGCTCCGCCAGAAGGCGAAGAGCCACGGACTGCACCCGGCCAGCGGAAAGGCGGGGCTGAATTTTTTTCCACAGCAAGGGGGAGAGGGAGTACCCCATGATGCGATCCAGCACCCTGCGGGCCTGCTGGGCCTCCACCCGACTGGCATCGATGGGTTCCGGGGCCGCCACGGCCTCTTTTACGCCCTTGGGGGTAATCTCGTACATGCGAATGCGACAGGATGTTCGGCCGTCCACCCCCAGGGCCTGGGCCAAGTGCCAGGCGATGGCCTCTCCTTCCCGATCGGGGTCCGAGGCCAGAAGGACCCGATCGCTTTTGGCGGCCTGGGCCTTGAGCTCTTTTAGGATTTTTGCCTTGCCCTTGACGGGGATATACTGGGGCTCGAAACCGTTTTCGATGTCGATGCCGAGCTTGCTCCGGGGAAGGTCCATGACATGCCCCATGCTGGCCGCAATGGAAAAGCCCCGACCCAGGATCTTTCCCAGGGTCCGGGCTTTGGCGGGGGATTCTACGATGACTAAGGTCTTTTCCGCCATGGCGGCCTCAGGAAGCCCAACGAGTGGCGGATAGGTAGACCCCGTCCCCCTCTTCGTCCCACGGGGCCCTTCCCGGCATGGGGGCCTCCCCGCAGGAAAAGAGCGTCCTGAAGGCGTCGACTCCTACGGGGACCCCTTCGGCCTGAGACAGAACCATCGCCCCCTCCAGGGATCGTTCCAGCGCCGAATCCGAATGGGGCTGGATTCCCAGATAAACCGCCACAAGGCGCCAAGTTTCGGGAGTGAGAGCCGAACACTCCCGGGGATGCAAAATCCTTATGGACACGCGCGTCGCACCTCCGGATGGTCTGTTGTTGAGCTTTATTTTTTAAGCGAGGCCCTCCACCGGCCAGGGCCCGATGGGTATACCAACCCTCGGACGTTGAGCAGGGCCAAGGCACTGGAAATATGGGCGGAGCTCATTGTACCCCCCGTGGCAAGGTTGTCAATCGTCTGATCTCCCCGGTCGCGCAACTGGGCCAGAATTTTTCGCTCCAAATCCCCCAAATCGGACGGCAAATCGTATTTTTCATCCCCATATAGGCCCAGCGTCCCCTGAAGGGGTTGCCCTCCCAGGGTTTCGGCGAAGTGCGCCACGTCCACCAGGGGGAATCCTCCATCCGCCAACAGGGCGTTGGAGCCCTCGCAGACGTTTTCGTCGATGCGCCCGGGCACCACCCAGAGCTCTCGCCCCATCTCCATGGCGCGGCGCGCGGTGACCAGGGCGCCGCTGCGCCCCGGGGCTTCCACCACCACCGTACGGGATGCCAGGGCCGCGATGATACGGTTTCTCTGGGGAAATTGCCACGGGCGCCCCGTCGTTCCCAGGGGGAATTCGCTCAGCAACGTCCCCCCCTGGGCCACGATGCGCCGAAAGAGGTCCCCGTGCTCGGCGGGAAAAAAGACATCCACCCCCGTGCCAAACACTGCCGCCGTGGGGCCTCCGGATTCCAGGGCACCGCCATGGGCGCCTCCATCCACCCCCATGGCACCGCCGCTGATGAGCCAGCGCCCGGCCCGGGCCACCCGGCGTCCCACCTCCTGGGCCACCTGAAAGGCATAAGAGGTACACCGCCGAGTGCCCACCACCGCCACCCCTCCGGAGTCCAGGGGCCACTTTCCCCGGACGTATAGCGCCGGAGGAGGGTCGGCCAGGTCCCACAGGGCGGGAGGATAGGAAGGGTCCGCCGCCGTCACCAGGTGTACGCCCTGGAAGGCGGCCCGCTCCGCTTCTTTCTCGGCAAAACACCCCTCCGCCAAGCCGCGAAAGCGACGCACCGTCCCCGGAGGCACCCCCAGGGCGGTCCAAAGGGCGTCGCTCCCGGGCTCCACAAGCTCTTGCCAGGAGGATCCCCGGGAGGAGAGCTCCTGCCAAATCCGGGCATTGGTCGCCCCCGCCGCCCCCAGGGTAAGAAGAAAAAGGGCTCCTTCCGCCATGCCGTCCATGCCGTATTCCCCCCTCACCACAGTGCCCCGGGACGATAGCCCAGAGCTTCCGCCAGATGGGACACTCCTAGCGGAGCGCCGTCGCCGTCGAGGTCGGCGATGGTCCGGGCCACCCTCAACAGTCGACTCAGTCCCCGTCCCGACAGGGTCATCCGCCGGGCCGCATCCCGCAAAAAGGCCGCTTCTGTGGGCCCCAGGGGGGTCTCTCGGCGCAACAGGCGCTCGGGAATTTCGGCGTTACAGCGATATCCAAAGGGCTCCCAACGACGCCTCTGGATCTCCCGGGCCCGAATCACCCGGGACCTCACCCGGGCGCTGGACTCCCCCCGGCGATCTCCCAGGCCCACGAGCTCTTCCGGCGAGAGGCGAGGCACCGCCACGTGGAGGTCGATGCGGTCCAGGATGGGGCCGGAAAGGCGCCGACGGTAGCGCTCTCGCTCCTGGGGGGCGCAACGACAGGGCTGGATGACGTCGCCCCAGAAGCCGCACGGGCAGGGGTTCGCCGCCCCCACCAAAAGCACACGAGAGGGGTAGGTGACGCTCCCCGTGGCCCGACTCACGGTGATGGTGGCGTCTTCCAGGGGCTGACGAAGGGCCTCCAGCAGATCCCGTCGGAACTCCGCCAGCTCGTCGAGGAAGAGCACCCCCCGATGGGCCAGACTGACCTCGCCGGGGCGCAGCGCCGATCCTCCACCGCAGACCGCCGCCGTGCTGGCCGTATGATGGACGGCCCGAAAAGGGGGCTGAAGGTCGGGGATCTCTTCCTGGCCGTCGGCGCTCCTCACCCGGAGGACCTCGAGAAACTCTTCGGAGGACAAGGGAGGCAAGATGCCCCGCAGGGCCCGGGCCAAAAGGGTCTTCCCCGACCCCGGAGCCCCCACGAAAAATAAGTTATGATGCCCTGCGGCGGCGATCTCCAGGGCTCGCCGGGCCCCGGACTGCCCCTTGACGTCTTCCAGGTCCGTATCAACCCGGGGCTCTCCGGGACTCAGGGTGCGCCTCTCCAAGGGGCTAAGTGGCGCCCCCCCTCGCAAATGCTCCATAAGAGAGGGGAGAGAGTCCACCGCAAAGGCCTCCACCCCATCTACCAACGCCACCTCGGAGGAGTTTTCCCGGGGAAAGAACAGGGGAAGGCCCATCTGGCGCGCCAGAAGGGCCGCCGGCACGGCCCCCCGACCCCGGCGGAGACGCCCATCCAGCGCCACCTCTCCTAGGTAAAGTGCCGGAGGAGGGGAAGGCAGGGCCCCCGACGCCACCGCCATGCCCAGGGCCATGGGAAGATCCAGCAGGGCCCCCTCCTTGGGGATGTCCGCTGGCGCCAGGTTCACCGCCACGCGCCCCCGCAAAGGGATCCCCGAGGAGCGCAGCGCCGCCCGCACTCTCTCCCGGGCCTCTCGCACCGCCGCATCCGGAAGGCCCACCACGGAGATGACAAAAAGCCCCCCGGTGATCTCCACCTCGACTTCCACGGGCACCGCATCCACGCCCCGCAGCGTTACCCCCCGCACGACCCCCAAGGGTCCCACCCCCCTGCGGTGATGTCTTCCAGATGTTCCCTCCGCCACACGCCCTTCCGATCCACCGTGAAAGCCACCAGGTCGATGCGCCAGGGACCCTCCCAATGCCAGCGCTCGGCGAGGATCCGGGCTCCCCGGACGAGGTGGGCCACCTTCCGGGGCCCCACAGTGGTCTCCGGGGGTTGCCACTTTCCCAGGGAGCGCACCCGTACCTCCACGAAGACCATATCTTTCCCCATCCGGCATGCCAGGTCGATCTCGCTCTTTCCGGCCCGCAAATTCCTCCCCAGGATGGTCCATCCCAGGGAACGGAGGTACCGGGCGGCCTCCTCCTCTCCCTGACGGCCCAAGTCGGCGGGGGAAGGGGCCGAAGGGATTTGATCCCCGGGCCCCGTCGGGAGGGACCCTTCGTCATCCTTGACCTTCCGGGCATCTTTCACGACCTCACTCCTCGCCGTTCCTTGTCCAGACGGTACACAAAGGATAACACCTTGGCCACCGCCTCGTAGAGTTCCGTCGGCACCTCGTCCCCAATTTCCAGCACCAACAGGGCGCTCACCAAGGCCGCATCCTCCACGATGGGGATATGGGCTTCCAGGGCCAGGTCCCGGATGCGCTCCGCCACCACCCCTTTCCCCGACGCCACCACCCGGGGGGCCCGATCGCGAGATCGGTCGTACTGTAGCGCCGCCGCTTTAAATCGTTCGGTCCGGGGTTTTTCTGCCACGGCTCAGGCCTCTAGATCCACCCGACGAAGCCTCGTCGGGGTTCCCCCGGGGCGGGGCTTCGTCACCCCCGCCCGGACGAGGCGCAACGCCCCATCGGCCAGGTCGCGCTCCAGCTCCGGAAGGCGCCGCCGCAGCAAAGAAGCCATCATGGGGTCTTCGGGGCGCAAGTTCACCGCCAGCTGCACGCCGTCGCTGGTGACCTCTCCCCCCACCACCCCCAGAGCCTCGCCCTCCACCTCGAAGGCCACCCGATAGACCTTCCCGTGCTTGGTCTCTTCCACCTGGGCCGAGACCTTGGCCGGAAGGGGCTCTTCGTCGTCCAAGGGCCAGCGCACCGGAGTCAGCAGGGAGGGGTCGACTCCCTCCCGGGCCGGGGTGGCTAAAAGTCCCGTGGCGGTGGCGAAGCGCCGTAGCTCGTCGTCTTCCAGACGCCCCCGGAGATAGCCTTCCCGGGGAGTCGCGGGGTCTTTGAGCTGATCCCGGATACGCCGCCAGTGGCGGCGCACCTCCGAGTTATCCAGCGTTGCATACCAAGCCAAGATGCGAAGGTTTTCCTCGGTGAGGGGAAGGTGGCGGGCCCAGAGCTCCACCATGGGCCCCAGGCGTTCCGATCCCCCCCCCAGGCGCAACCACGCTCCCCGGAGGGAGGAGAGGACATCTTTGGAGAGGGGAAGACCCCGGGAAAGGAGGGCCTCCGCCAGATCCCGGTCTTGGGGCGAAATGCGCCCCAGCAGGGCCTGGTCGCTCTCTTGAAGGCGCAGCATGGGGATGTCCCCAGAGGCGTCCCACACGGCGCGAAAGCGCTGCCCCACCGAGAGGGGCACGGTGGATCGGGCGGTGAGAAAGCGCCCCGCCACCTGGATCCGGTAGGCCTCTTCCCCCTCCAGGGCCACCACGGTGCCCTCCACCAGGGCGCCGTGGACCAGGGGGGGCGCCCCATCGCGCCCCCGCCCCCCGTCGATGGGACGGGGAAAGCCCTCGGTCCCCCGGGGAGGAATACCCGAAGGGGGCAGATCGCCGATGCCCCGCACCACCTAGGATCCCTCCCCCCAGGAAAAGCTGCGCCGGTGCACGGGAGAGGGGCCGTAAAGGGCCAGGGCCCTCCGGTGGGCCTCCGTGGGATAGCCCTTGTGGGCCCCGAAGCCGTACTCGGGGAAGAGACGACCTAAGCGCTCCATGATCCGGTCCCTCAGCACCTTCGCCACCACCGAGGCCGCCGCGACGCAGAGCACCCGATCATCCCCCCGGGGAAGGGCACGTTGGGGCAGGGGTAACCCAGGGATCTCCACAGTGCCGTCCACCACCACCAGGTGGGGGCGCTCGGGGAGGGACAAAACGGCCCGTCCCATGGCCCATAGCGAGGCCTGGAGGATGTTGTCTCGGTCAATTCGCGCCGGAGACGCCGCCTGGGCGCGCCAGACCACCCCCAAAAGACCCAGGGAAGCGAAGATGATATCCCGGCGCCGAGGGGAAAGGCGCTTGGAATCCCGCAATCCCAAACCCATCAACTCTCGCATCTGAAAGGGCTCCAGCACCGCCGCCGCAGCCACCACGGGCCCCGCCAAGGGACCCCGCCCCGCCTCATCCGTGCCCGCCACGATCACGCCCCGCCCCCCCCTTCTCCCGGCCGTTCCAGGGACAGGGGGCCCACCTTCCCCTGGGAAAAGGCATCCAAAAGGCGGCGTCCCGCCAGCTCCCGATCCACCCGGTTCCCCCGGAGCAGGCAGCCGAGGCGGCGTCCCAGGAGGTCCAGGTCGTCCGGCTCCTCCGCCCCCTCGGGGATCTCCGAGGGGCACACCCCCCAGGTGCGCTCCACCACGCCCCAAAGGCCGTGATCCCGCAGATACCGCAGCAGGTCCACCGCCAGGGACTCCGCTCCGCCGATGACTTCTCCCTTGGAACTCCCCAGCCAGGCCAAGGACCGCTGGATCCCCGCCTCCGCTTTGGGATCCAGAATGCCCGGAGAATCCACAACCAGCAGATTCCCCTCCACCCGGTACCAGGACACGCCCTTCGTGATCCCCGGGATCCCCCCCACCGGAGCCCGGTGAGCCCCTCCAAGGAGCTGGTTCAAAAGCAGGGATTTCCCCACGTTGGGCACTCCCACCACGGCCACCCTAGCCTCTCGATGCCCGGGGGCCATCTCCCGCAGGGCCCGCCGGAGGTAGTCCAGGCGGCCCTTTCGCAGATCCATCGCCCAGGCCCGACCTCCGTCCCGTTCCAGCCAGCGGAGCCAAGACGCCGTCACTCCCTCTTCCGCCAGATCGCGCTTGGCGAGGATCACCCAGACGGGGCGCAGCCGTCGGAGCTCCTGGGCCTGAAAAGAGGCGGTGAGGCGAGGCGCTCGGGCGTCCCGCACCTCCAGCAGCACATCCAACTTGGAAGCCAGCTCCTCCAGGGCTCGCTTCCCCTTGGCCATGTGCCCCGGATACCATACCGTGCGCCCCGCCATGACCTAGTAGGGGAGCCCCAGACGATCCAGGGGCCAGTAGCGGAAAAAGGCGGGCCCCCTGATGAAGCTCTTGGGGACAAACTGGCTCCCCGAGGGCCAGAAGCGCCCATCCTGGGAGTTAGGGCGGTTATCTCCCAGGACAAAGTAGTGCCCCGGGGGTACCGTCAGGGAGGGCATGTTAAAAGAATCGTGATTTTTAACATAAGCCTCGTCCAGGGCCTGGTCGTTCACGTAGACCACGCCGTCTTTAAGGTAGACCACATCCCCCGGGAGCCCCACGATGCGCTTGACGAAGTCCCGGGTGGGGTCCACGGGGTACTTGAACACCACCACCTCTCCTCGGCGGGGCTCGAAGAACGTATACCAAAACTTGGCCACCAGCACCCGGTCGCTCACCTCCAGCGTGGGAATCATGGACCCACTGGGAATCCAGAACGCCTGCACCACGAAGGTCCGAAGGATCAGGGCCAGGGCCAGGGCCCAAAGAATCGTCTCGATGGTCTCCCGCCACCATGATTTTGCCGCCATATTTACCCATCCTCTCTCGTATGTCACCCGGCGAGACCTCCCCCTGGGCGCAAAAGGGGGGGAGCCCCCTCTTAGGGAAAGCCCCCCCTTTTCTTGGTCGTTCTCTAGAATCGGGCCCTCGCCCCGTTTAGGAGGCGAAATGCTTGTATCCCAGCTCCAGCACCGCCAGATTCGCGTCCCGGGCCTTGGCCGGAGCCAGCTCCGCCACGGCCTGGCGGATCTCTTCCATGGACACGTCCGCCATACCCGTCCCCGCCAGAGCTCCCAGGATGAGAACGTTCAAGAATAGGAAGTTGCCCCCCATGTGCTGTCGCAGCATATCATATCCTGGGATGAGGGCAATATGGATATTACGGGACTTGATGAAGGCCTGCAGATGGGCGTTCTCCAAGCTCTCGGGCTTGTGTACGTTGATGACCGCCTTCCCTCCGGGTTTCAGGAAATGCAGGTTTCGCACCCCCTCGTTCTGATCGAAGGCCAACAAAATATCCGCGTTTCCGGCGCGCACCAGCGGACTGGCGTAGGGGCCCACCTTGAAGTGGCTCACCACGGAGCCCCCGCGCTGGGCCATGCCATGGACCTCGCTGCCCATGACGTGCTCCCCCTTGGCAACGGCGATGTGTCCCAAAACTCGGCTGCTGAACAAGATCCCCTGGCCCCCAAGGCCCACGACGATGTACTGCATGGTTACGCCTCCTCCGAAACGCGGACAATGGCTCCGTGGGGACACACGGGGATGCAGGTGCCGCACTGCACGCAGAAACGGTCATCCACCACGGCCTTGTTTTTCCCTTCGTCAAAGACCAGGGCGGGGCAGTTGAAGAAGTTGATGCAGAACTTGCACCCCACACAGCGCTCTTCGTCCACTCGCACCCGGATCTTTTCCTGCTCGCAACGCAGAAGCATACAGGGATGGCGGAAGATGACCACGGCGGGGGACTGATGCGCCTTGGCGTACTCCCAGGCGGCCTTCACGGCCTTCTCTCCCGACGCCATGTCATAGGCTTCCACCACTTCCACGTGCCCCACGCCGCACCCCCGCACCGCGCCTTCGATGTCCACCCGGGCTCCCACATCTCCCTTGCGGAGCTTGGTGCCCACGTTGGGGTTGGGCTGCCCTCCGGTCATGGCGGTGATGCTGTTGTCCAGGATGGCCAACACGAAGGCGTGGCGATTGTATACCGCATTCACCAAGCCGGGGATCCCCATGTGGAAGAAGGTGGAATCGCCGATGGTGGAAACGAGGGGCTGCTCCTTGCCATCCACCCGGTGGGCCAGGTAAAAACCCGAGGGCTGGGTCACGGAGGCCCCCATGCAGATGACGGAATCCACCATGCGCTGGTTCACTCCGAGGGTGTAGCACCCGATGTCCGAGGGGTAGATGCCGCTTGGCACCGCCTTGCGGATGGCAAAGAAGCTCGCCCGATGGGGGCACCCCGGGCAAAGCATGGGGGGTTTGGGTTTGATCTGAAGCTCCTCCAGGGCCGCCTTGAGCTCCGGAGATGCCCCCGGGACACCGGGCTCCCCCAGTGCCCTGAGGACCAGCTCTTCGATGACCTCGGGGAGGAGCTCTCCGGCCCGAGGCACGAAGCCGTTATGGCGCCCCTTGACCTTGGTACGGTCCGGGAGTTGGTTTTCGATGACGGGGTACGTTTCCTCCAGGATCAGGACGTTATCATGCCTAGAGATGAAATCCATCACCATTTTTTCCGGCAGGGGCACCGGAGTGCCGATCTTGAGCACCGCCACGTCCTCCCGGCCCCAGGAGGCCAAGAGATCCTGCACGATGGCAAAAGACACCCCTCCCGCCACAATGCCCAGCTTGGCGGGCTTTTTCGCCGCCAGTTCGTAGTTATACGCCCCGAATCGGCTCTCAAAATCCTGACGGATGGCGTCGTTTTTGGCGTTGAGCTGGGGGTGGGTGAGGCGCACGTGGGCCGGAAGGCAGACCCACCGGCGGACGTCTTTGACAAACTTCGCCGGGTGATCCCCCGGACGCACGGCCCCGAGCTCCACGTCTTCCCGGCAGTGGTTCACCCGCCCTGCGGGGCGGAGCATGACGGGGATGTGGTACTGCTCGGAGAGATCAAAGGCGTCGAAGACCATGTGCTTCGCCTCCACCGCCGACGAGGGATCGAAGCAGGGAATCTTGGCAAACTGGGCGAAGCTCCGGCTATCCTGCTCCGTCTGAGAGCTATGGGGGCCGGGGTCGTCCGCCGCCACCAACACAAATCCCCCGGCGAGGTCGAAGTAGGCCACGCTCATGAGAGCGTCCGCCGCCACGTTGACCCCCACCTGCTTCATGATGGCGCAGGAACGCTTCCCCGCAAAAGACGCCGCCGCCGCCACCTCGAAGGCCACCTTCTCGTTCACGCCCCACTCCACCGCCGTCCTGGTGCCCAGCTCGTCGGCATACTTGGCCACCGCCGGCAGGATCTCCGACGAAGGAGTCCCAGGATAGGCCACCGCCACCTCGCACCCCGCCTCCACGATTCCCCGGGCAATGGCTTCGTTGCCCAGCAACACCATACGCTTACTCACCCATCATTCCTCCCTCTTTGAGGTATCCTTCGAAAACGCCAAAAAGTCGCCCAACATCCCGAAAAAGGGCTGGGGCTCGCGCAACAGCTTCCCCTCGGGATTGCAAAAGCCGTGCTTGGTCCACCCCTCGGCCAACAAGCGCCCCTCCCTCTCCACCCGGTACCCGAAGGTCACCGTGTGGGGCGTGAGCTCCTTGACCCCCGTGAGGATGGCCACCTCGTCGTCGTACCGGGCGGGGTGCTTGTATCGGCAATGGGCCTCCACGCAGGGCAAAAAGACCCCTTCGGCCTCCCAGGCCCGGTAGGGGAACCCCAGGCTCCGGCAGAGCTCCGTACGTCCCACCTCGAACCACACCAGATAGTTGCTGTGATACACCACGCCCATGCGATCCGTTTCGGCATAGCGCACCCGCACTGTGGCGGCCCTTCCCGGAGCTTCCTTGCTCTTCATGCCGGGGCCTCCCCGGGCCCCGCTCCATGGGCCCGATCCACCAGATCGTTTCGTCTCACCCATCCCCCCCGGCGTACCCGGCAGAACACGCCCTGGCGGGGCATGATGCAATCCCCCGTGGCGTGGTGGATGGCGCATCGGGTGTGACACTCCTTGCCGACCTGGGAGACCTCCAGCAGGGCGTCTCCCACCGTGATCCGATCTCCCACCTTAAGCTGCCCCAGATCGAAGCCCTCCACCGTGAGGTTCTCGGCAAAGCTTCCCGGTCCGAGCGAGGGCATCTTCTCCCGGGCCCGGGCGATGTCTTCCGCATTGAGCAGGCTAACCTGGCGATGGGCGAAACCCCGATGGGCATCCCCCTCCAGACCTTCTTCCTCCACCAGAAGCCCTTCTCCCACGTCTTCTTTGGGGATGCCTTTGGCAGGGGCCACACAGACCGCCACTATCTTTCCCGCCATGTCATGCTCCTTTCCCTGGCCCGACGAAGCTCCCTCAGTGGCAGTAGACCTGATGGATCATCATCATGCACGAATTGACCGCCACCGGGTAACCGGCGGCGGCGAGGGCCCTTTCTTGGTCCGCGTTTTCCGATCCCGGCTGAAACCATACGATGGGCTTATAGGGCAATCGGCGAAGGCTTTGCACCACGCCCTCCTGGTGCTCGGCGGAAATAAAAAGCGCCACCACGTCCACCGGCTCCGGGAGGTCATCCAGCGAAGCCAGGCAGGTATAGCCCTGGATGGATTCCCCCGCGTAACCAGGGTTTATGGGGTGCAAATGGAATCCCGCCTCGTGCAGATAGGACATGATCGAAAAGACCGACCGATCCTCCTTGGGGGAGGCGCCTACCACCGCCACCGTCGAGGGAATGCAGATAAAACGTTCGATGATCTCAGCCATGGTCATCGTATCCCGCCCCTTTTTTGTCCCGTTCAGTCTTTTCATCGCCCCAAGGATCCCCCATCCGCCCTAAGCCAAGACCCTTCCGCCACAGGGGCTTACGGAGGGCCCGCCAGGAGGTCTCCAGCGTCCCGCGCCCCCGCGCCGAAGAGTTCCCTCCCCTCCTCCCGAGAAAAGCGACGGATCTCCTTTCACCCATCACCCCGGGGACAAGCATAGCACATATATCTTTCCGATGGGGAAAAGCTCCCCGGAGAAAATAGAAACTTTTTCAGCAGGCACAAGAACAATCGCGCCGCGACGTCACGGCGATGGGGAAAAGACCACGCGGTCCCGCCCCACCTATCCTCCTGGGCAAGGGGCCTCGGCCGTTTCACTCCTTTGGCGGAGGATCCTCGGCATCGATGATCACGGTCCTATCGTTTCATAAACACGCCTCCTCTTCGTCCGGGGGGAGCTTTTTCCCGTCCCGTCCCGGGGAGGCATATCGAGGTCCGGCCATGGGTGATACCAGCCCCGTTGCGCCCTCGAAGGGGTTTTTGCTATACTTGGGCCCTGCGGAGGACTGGCCGAGCGGTCGATGGCGGCTGACTTGAAATCAGCAGAGCGCAAGCTCCGGGGGTTCGAATCCCTCGTCCTCCGCCACTCGACCATCTCGCGGCGTCCCCATCGGCCCTATTCCTCCCCCGAACCCCAGCGATTCCAAGGTGCACCTGTTCTGCACCGTCTCACCGTCTCGCATGGCATTCCCCAACGCATGTCGCGACCGTGCCAAAAACCGTACCACTGACAATCCGACACCGTGTCACTGAAGCCCCGGCACCGTACCATCCGGGGTCCCGTGGGGTCTACGGGATGGGAGATCTTGTCGTTCCGCCCTCCAGAGCTTTATCCCGACTTTCGCTTTCTTTTGCCGGGAGCGCCCATCTCCCCGATGGCTTTCTCGCGGAATGTGGACTACGATGGCGATCTTTCTCCCGGAGGAGGAGGACATCTCGTAGTGCCTAATTTTTTATAGAAAGCTAGCGATGGCGAGGAATAAGGGCCTTTTTGTGCGAAAGTCGGGTCGTTCTGCCCTCCAAAGCTTTATCCGGTTTCAGAGGGAGATCGTCCCATCCGAACAGACGAAGCCGGAAGGCTCCAAGGGCCCTTCCGGCTTCGTCTTCGTCTTTAGTGAAGTCACTGCGGATCCATCGCGAAGCTTCAGATCCATGGCGGTGGAGGAGGGATTCGAACCCTCGAGGGAGGTTTTGGCCCCCCTACCCGCTTAGCAGGCGAGCGCCTTCAGCCACTCGGCCACCCCACCGGTTCGCTACCAAAGCGCGTCATATTCTACGGGGGAATGGCCCCCCTGTCAAGCCGACCCGTCCCAAAGGCGAACCGGGACTAGCTCCAGAAGGGCCTCGCCCCCGGGGGGCGACCCAAGACCTATTGGTCCGAACTTTCTCCCGGCGCCGGGGCGTCGGGTGAGAGCTGAGGATCTTCGTCCTTCGGCGCCGGGGCGTCGGGTGACGAGGGGGCCTGGTCCGCCGAGCTCTTCCTGTCTCCGGAGAGATCTTCCGAAACCACGGGCGCGGTGAAGAGCTCTTCGTCGAGGATCTTCACCTCGGCCCGATCCCGGAGCATCTTGAGAAACTCCTCCTGGGCCGCCCGTCGCTTCTGGCCCAGCACCATCTCCCGCACGTCGGCGCTCACCTCGTCGAAGGGAAGAGCGCCGCCGGGGGAATAGGAGACCTTCCGAAGGACGTAGTGATCTCGGCTCTCCAGGGACACGGGGCCCACGAAGGCGCCGTCGTCCGCCGAGGCCACGGCGGCCCAGATCTGGGGCGGCACCTCTCCCTCGGAGAAGGCGGTGGTGGCGTCCCCCGAGGTGCGCTCCCGCAGGTCCCCGGAGAGGTCTTTGAGCACCCCGTCCCAGGGCTCACCGCCGCGCATCCTCGCCAGGGCCGCCTCCGCCCGATCCGGCGATAGGAAGGCGGCGATTTGGACCTCCACGTAAGGACGCCGGGTGAAGATCAGTGGTTTCAGGGCATCGTAGGTCTTGACGTCCTCGTCGCCGGAGATGGCCACCCCCACCGTGGCGTTTTCCAGAAGCTTTCTTCGGGAGAGGTCCTCCCGGAGCTGAGCCCGGATCTGCTTTTCCGTGACCCCGGACTGCTCCAGGTACTCCTGGTAGGATTCCTTGGTGGGGAAGCGGTCTTCCACGTCTTTTACGGCATTGGTGACTTCTTCGTCGGAAACCTCGATGTGGCTCCGCTTCAGTTCCTTCTCCAGCTGGCTGGCGATGGCGACGTTGTCTAACACGGAGCGTCGCAGGGCCACCACGTCGGCCTCCTTGATGTCTTTGGTGGAGGAGGATCGCTCCGCCAGATCCAACACGCCCTGGTCAAGCTGGGAGCGCATTACCTCGCGGCCGTCGACCTCGGCCACAGCGTAGTCCTGTCCCGCCGACCGTCCCTTCTGGGAACGGGACGAATAAGAACCGTATCCCCAAAATGTGGTCAGCACGAAGACCACGATGACGCTGATCATGATCCATTTCACCTGAGTCCGCAAGGTCCGCATCAACAACGCCCATCGACCCCTTTCCTCTTTCGCGTCGGTTCTTCCCGACGGCGTATTGTATCATACGTGGGGCAAGCGTCCCTGTCAAAAGGAGTCCGCTCCTCCCGGGCCTCACTTCCCGCTTTTTAAGCCGATCTCATTTTACCCCTTCTCTTTGCGGCGACCTCCCCCGATCGGTCCGAAAAAAACCTCCCGGCCCGGGCCCTAGACCTCCGCCAGGGACTCCCCCCGCTTTATTTCCACCTCCAGGGGGACCGCCAGGGAGGCCGCCGAGGTCATAACCCGGGCCAGCTCCTCTCCCACGGCAAGGGCCCGGTCGGAGGAGGTCTCCACCACCAGGGAGTCGTGGACCTGGAGCACCAAGGGCGCCCGCCCCTCCCGGGCCCAGGCCACCATGGCGAGTTTGGCGATGTCCGCCGCAGTGCCCTGAATAGGGGCGTTCACCGCCACCCGCTGGAGGGCATTCCCTCCTCGCCCCTCCGTGGTGACCACTTCTCCCAAGGGGCGACGACGGCCGAAGACGGTGCGGGTGTACCCCCGGCCCCGGGCCTCTTCGGCGCTATCGTGAAGATAGGCATGGATGCGAGGAAAGGTTTCGGCGTGCCGCTCCACCACGAGAGCCGCCTCCCTCCGGCCGATGCCCAGACGCTCCGCCAGGCCGAAGGTGCCCATACCGTAGAGAAGACCAAAATTGATCATCTTGGCGATGCGCCGGGATTCGCCGGTGCCGGACCCCGGGCCAAAGAGCCACTCCGCCGTCTCGGCGTGGACGTCTCGCCGGTCCCGGAAGGCCTGGATGAGGCGCTCTTCTCCCGAAAGGTGGGCCAGCACCCGGAGCTCAATCTGGGAGTAGTCCCCCGCCACGAAGATGTTTCCCGGAGTGCGGGGCACGAGACCTTCCCGGAAGCGCTTCGCCCACTCGCCGTAGGCGGGCAGGTTCTGCACGTTGGGGTTGGCGCTGGAAAGGCGCCCCGTGCCGGTGACGGTGTGTTCGAAGGTGGCATGAACGCACCCCGTGGCTTCGTTTCGGGCCCTCAGGAAGGGCTGGACGAAGCCGGAAAGGATCTTGGCCAACTCCCGATGTTCCAGCAACAGGCGGGGAGCCTCCCCCTGGGGGAGCCGCGCGAGGATCTCCAGCACGGCCACATCGGTGGAATATCCCGTTTTTATCTTTTTCTGCGGAGGAAGGCCCAGGCGGTCGAAGAGAAAGGCCGCCACCTGTTTAGGGGAGTTGGGGTTCAGATCCCCCCCCGCCAGGGCCCGGAGCTGACCCTCGAGGAGGGCGATGCGCTCCCCCAGGTCCCGCTCCAGAGCCTCGAAGCGCCCCACGTGGAGCCCTAGGCCGTGCTGTTCCATGGCGGCCAGCACGGGGCAAAGGGGCACATCCATGGTGCGGAAGACTTCGCCGAGTCCCTGACGTTCCAGCTCGGGGGCCAGGGCGCCCTGGAGCCTCCACAGGGCGGCCAAGCACTCCCGGGGATCTTCGGGGAGCAGGGAGGAGTACTCCCGGCTGGAACGGTCGGGGTGGAGCAGATAGTGGGCCACCTGGGCGTCCCAGACCTTTTCCGGAGGAAGGGTTCCGGCGGGAAGGGCGGCGCAGAGCTCTTTGTACCGGGACGTGACCACCGTCGCCTCCGGGAGGAGGCCTCGGCAGAAGGCTCCTACGTCATCCCGGTGGATAAAGCGGGCCCACGCCCCTTCGGCGGAGCCCCCCCAAAACTCCCGCAGGCCCGACGTCTTGTCTTCCACCTCCACCAGGGCCAGGGGGCCCTCCGGGGAAAGGTCCTCCGGAGCCACCTCATACCCTGCGAGGGAAGGGGGGGGCGCCTCATCGATGGCCTCTGGAATGGGGCGGGCCAGGGACTCCACGACGCCCAGGCGCTCCATCATCCGAGCCAACCCTAGACGCCGACAAAAGGCTCCCAGCTCCTCCCGGCGGGGCGGGGAAAAGGCCAGCACCGCTTCTTCCAGGGGATCCTCCCGCCGCAGGGTCACGAGCTCCCGGCTGGCGAAGGCCGAGGCTTTCCCCTCCTCGAGCTTGCGGCGCAGGGTGGCGGGGTGGCGCTCCAGGTCTTCGTAGATTTCTTCCAGCCCCCGATAGGCCGTCAGCAGCTTCCGGGCCCCCTTGTCCCCCACCCCCGGCACGCCGGGGACATGATCGGCGGCGTCCCCCACCAGGGCGAGGTACTCCCGAAATCGGTCGGGGGAGAAGCCGTACTCGTTCTGAAAAACTTCCTCATCGTAGATGGTGAACTCCGAAACCCCCTTACGGGGGCGAAGGACCCGGAGGCCGGGGCGCAAGAGCTGGAAGAGGTCCTTATCCGCCGTGACCACCAGCACGGGGCGACGGGCACAGGCCTCCAGGGCGGTGGCCCCCAAAACGTCGTCGGCCTCCACCCCCTGGCGCGCCACCACGGAAATTCCCAGGAGCTCTCCCAGTTCATGCAGGAGGGGGATTTGGGCCCTCAGGAGGTCGGGCATGGGGGATCGCCCCTCTTTATAGCCTTCGTAGGCCTCGTGGCGGAAAGTGGGCCCCGGAGCATCGAAGACCAAGGCCCCCCCGGAGGGCTTCCACTGCTCCAAGATCTTGAAAAGCATGTTGGCAAAGCCCACCACAGCCCCCGTGGGGGTGCCGTCGGGGGCCGACAGCTCCGGCAGGGCAAAAAAGGCCCGATAGGCGAGGCCGTGGCCATCGATGAGTAGCAGCGTTTCTTCCGACATGGGCCGTGCTCCTTTCCCGGGGGTGCGGTATACTACCCCCATCTCCCTTTGCCGATTTCGGGCAAAGATTACCTCGTAACTCTAGCACGATCTCGGGGAAAAAACCGATTTATCGCCTCGGGCGGCCCAGGAAAAGCTCGCCCCTTTCCCCGGTATCGACAAACACCGCCACTAGGAGGGTCAACATGACGGCACAAGTACGGGTACGTTTCGCCCCCAGCCCCACGGGGGCGCTGCACATCGGCGGAGGACACACCGCCCTTTTCAACTGGCTCTGGGCCCGGCACACCGGGGGGCGCTTCATCCTCCGCATCGAAGACACGGACCGGGAGCGTTCCACCCGGGAGTACGAGGAAACCATTCTGGCGGGCATGCGCTGGCTGGGGCTTGACTGGGACGAGGGCCCCGACGTGGGAGGAGACTTCGGTCCCTACCGTCAGTCTGAGCGTCTGGAACTCTACCGGGCGTCCGCCTCCCGCCTGGTGGACGAGGGAAAGGCCTACTGCCAGGACGGGGCGGTGTATTTCCGTATCCCCGCAGGGAAAACCATCGCCTGGGACGACGTGGTGTACGGCCCCATCGAGGTGGACGGGGACACGCTCCGGTTCGACACCCAGAACACGGCCCCCAAGGACCTGGTGCTTCTCAAGAGCGATGGGTACCCCACCTACAACTACGCCGTGGTGGTGGACGATGCGGGCATGGCCATCAACACCGTCATTCGGGGAGAGGACCACATCGCCAACACCCCCAAGCAGATCCTCCTCTACGAGGCCTTCGGCTGGCCCGTGCCCCGCTTTGCCCACCTCCCCATGATCCTGGGCGCCGACAAGAAAAAACTCTCCAAACGTCACGGCGCCACCAGCATCTACGAGTACCGGGATCTGGGGTATCTCCCCGACGGGGCCTTCAACTTTCTGGCGCTCCTGGGATGGTCCCCCGGGGACGAGAACGAGATCTGTTCCCGGCGGGAAGCGGTGGAGCTTTTCGAGCTTTCCCGGGTCACCAAACGGGCAGCGGTCTTCGACATGCAAAAATTTGCCCACGTGAACCAGGCCCACCTCTGGCGCACGCCTCCGGAAGAGCTGGTGGAGCTCCTCCGTCCCCTCTGGAAAGCCCGGGGGCTCGACCCGGATCGCTTCGACGCCGCATGGCTCGCCCGGGCCCTGGAGCTCCTGGGAGGACGGGGGCAGACCACGCTGGAGGTGGCGGAGTACTCGGACTACTTCCTGTCTTTCGACGCAGTCACCGCCCGATACGACGGCGCCGATCTTCCGGAAGAGACGCGCCGGAGCCTGCGTCCCTTTTACGCCGGGTTGCTGGAGCTGCCCACATGGCACCATGGCGCCATGGAAGCCTACGCCAAACAGTGGGGCGAAGAGCACGGGGCCAAGATGAAGGATCTGGCCATGCCTCTGCGTTGGGTTCTCACGGGGCGGAAGGTGAGCCCCGGGGTCTTTGACGTGGCGGTCTTTCTGGGGCGGGAAGAAGTGGGGCGGCGGCTGGGGCACTACCGTCTGCTCCCCGAAGCGTAAGCGTCGCCGGGTGAAAGATTTTTCGCCCCTACAGCGCCGCCCTTGAGGGGGGAAGGATTTTTCACCCCGACGGCACAGTCCTTGCGGGGCAAAAGGTTGTTCGCCCCTACAGCACCGTCAGGGTGCGCGGAACATGGCAGGCGCCGGAACATCTCCGCAGAAGACAGCGGAGCGTTCCGGCGTCTGCCGTTTTCCCAAAAATTTATTCGTCGAATTGCCGGAAGATCTGGTCCATGGTGGAGGCAGAGTGTCGGAAGATCTCCAAAAGAACGGGGTTGAAGTGTTCCGGGCGCACCCGACGGTCTCCTTCCAGCAGCACCCGCACCGCTTCCTCGTGGGACATGGGGGGCTTGTAGACCCGCCGGGCCCGAAGAGCGTCGTAGATGTCCGCCAGAGCCGTCACCTGCCCCTCCCAGGGGATGTCCTCTCCCCGAAGACCACGAGGATAGCCGCTGCCGTCCCATTTTTCGTGGTGGGTGAGGCAAATCTGCCGGGCCATGGCCAACCACGCCGCATCGCCCAAAATTTCCGCCCCCCACTCCGGGTGCTTTTTCACCGTGTCGAACTCTTCCTTCGTGAGGGGGCCGGGCTTCCCCAAGATCTGCATGGGAACCCTCACCTTGCCGATGTCATGAAGTCGAGCAAAGAGGGCGATGCGCCCCTGCTCCTCTTCCGACCGTCCCCACTCCGACGCCAGCAGATGACAGTATCCTCCCATGCGCTGGAGGTGCCCCGCCGTCTCGTCGTGATAGATCCCCGTGATGACCAGCAGGCGCTCCGCCAGATAGTTGTAAGACTGGCGGACCTCCCGGTGGGCCTTCTCGCCGTGGAGAAAGCCCGCCAGCGCCGAGGTGATGGGGGTCAAAAGCTCCAGCATGTCGGGGTCATAGGGGCGGGGGGTATCAAACGCCACTTCCACCACACCCAACGCCTCCCCCGCCTGGATGAGAGGGATTTCCACCTCCGTCATGACACGGGGATGCAGGAGAAAGTACTCTTTTTCATCCTGAACGGAGTTCACCCATTGGGTCTCCCGCAGGCGGAAGGCCCGCCCCGCCACGGAGCCCTCTAGGGGCACCAAACTTTCCAGCGTGACCCCGTTTTGATAACCCGCGCCGGAGACGTGGCAGAGCCCTCCTTCTTCCAAGCGCACCACCGCCACTCCGAAGGCCCCCGTGGCCTCCTGGATGACTTCCGCCATATGGCGGACCCCCTCGCTGAAACGGTCCGAAGCGATGGCGGTGCGGGCGATGTCCAGCACCCGGGCCCAGGTGGCCTCTCGTTGCTGCAACACGCGGTTATTGTCCGTGAGGGCTTCGTTCATGGCGTAGGTCTCTTCCCCGTAGGCCGTAAGCTCCTGCTGCTGGCGCGCCAGCACCCCCAGCACGCTCGCCAGATGCCCCAGGGCGACCCGCACGTCGGAAACCTTGCTGGCCTCCGCCTGGTGCCACACCTGCCACATGACCTCGTTCAGGGAAAAGGCCGTGCGCTCCAGGTCCGCCCGAGGGGAGAGGCGCTGCCCCACCTCCCGGGTGGCCTCCAGAAGGCCCCTAAGGGACTGGCGGATCCCCCTCAGGAGCAGGAGCACCACCCCTAGGATCAGGGCGGCAAAGCCCAGGGAAAAAAGGGCGTACTGCCGTGTGGTCGCCGCGACTTTGCTCCTCAGGGATGACATGGGGAAGGCCTGGGAGAACTTCAATCCGTCGGGGGTCCGGAGGTGAAAGACCCGGTAAGGCGCACCGTCGATGGTCAACTCCCCCACTCCTCGGCGGTTTTGGAGCATGGCGATGCCGAAACGGGCCATCTCCCCGGTCACTGCGTCGGAAGAGACGTTGATGCGCTCCCTCAACGCCCAGGAATCCCGGGGCCCCACCAGGAAGTCCCCATCTTCGTTCACCAGGAAGCTAAACCCTTCCCCCATCGTGCGGCGATCCTTCACCAGCGTCGCCAGGGCCTTCAGGTTCACATCCGCCCCCGCCACTCCCACCAACCTTCCCCGGGCATCGCGCACCGGGGTAACCACGCTCAGCACCGGGGCGTTGATGCCCAGATCCATATAGGGATCCACGACGACCGGCCCCCCGTACCGCACCGCCTTGCGGTACCAGGGGCGCACCCGGGCGTCATAGGAATCGGGGGCCCTCCATCCCTTGCCTTCGGCGTAGGTGCCGTCGAGCTCCAGGGCCACGTAGACGTTAGACACCCCTCGGGGGCGCTGAGACGCGAAGACGTCTTGCAGGTAGGGCTCCAGATCCAGGGCGGAAGACAGGGCCCCCTTTTCCCACAGGCGACACGCCACCGCCCCCACGCTCAGGGCCAATGTCTTAAAGCGCTCCAGGTACTGGGTCACCGTGACGGCCCCCTCTTGGGCCGCTTCCTTACCCATGACCCCCAGCTGATCTTCGAGTATTTGTCCGAGCTGGATCGAAGAAAGCGCCACCAACACCGCCAGCGCCCCGCAGAGCACTGCGGCCAAAAGGACAAAACGAGCACGAAGGCTCATCGATAGCCCCCTCTCCGGGCAGGTGCCCCGAAGACCGACACCCGGTCTTCCTCCCCAGCATCTGGTCGCCATGCCCCCACGCATAGTACCACGCCCCCGGGGGAAACGAAAGGGAGGGAAAAAACAGGGGAAGACGGAGAAAGGGGCGAGCCTCACCAATCTCCCCTCTCGCACCAAAAAGCTCTGAGCCCTTACCATCA
>Ga0116185_1000654_pt1 | contig 38581 bp, 25 predicted proteins | sample AD_JPNNA7_MetaG_FD_89754 | JGI IMG/M metagenome (GOLD analysis project Ga0116185, IMG submission 89754) | Active sludge microbial communities of municipal wastewater-treating anaerobic digesters from Japan - AD_JPNNA7_MetaG | ecosystem: Engineered > Bioreactor > Anaerobic > Digestate | place...
CTTAATCTTGAATTACATCCTGAAGCATATCGTTCATTAGATGCGCTTTCACCGAATGGAAAACCAAAACAAAGCATTGTTCAGGCTGTCAATACTGGTTTACCGTTATGGGTTTATCCTGTTGGCGCAATAGCACTATTGTTAATACTATATGTAATATTATCATTTTCAATTTCAGGAAAACTGGATGATGTTCTTAATATTATTAATTCATTGAAATCGTAACGCAACATTTTTAAAATCTTTTAAAACTAATTTTTAATTACTATGGGCAAAATTGCAGGTATCTTTGAAAGTAAAAATATATTATTAGCTATTGGTTTAGTGATCCTGATATTCCTGGTTGTTTGGCTCGGTTCGATCATACATATAACCTGGACCGTCAGAATCGGCATAATAATTTTTATTCTGCTCGTTACTGTAATCGTTATTCTTTTTAAAAAAATGAAGGATGCACAAAAAGCAGGACAAATCGAAAATTCGATTAGCAGTTTATCAGATTCACAAATGTTAAGTCCTGAAAAAAGAGCAGAGATTGATCAATTCAAAAAACAACTTGAAGCCGCAATAACTGCATTAAAAAATTCAAAGCTTGGTCGTGGTAAAACCGGTAAATCTGCTCTTTACAGTTTACCCTGGTATATGATAATAGGACCATCAGCAGCAGGTAAAACAACAGCTATTCAAAATTCTGGACTTGATTTTCCTTATGGTAAAGATTCGGTAAAAGGTGTTGGAGGAACACGAAACTGTGATTGGTTTTTTTCTACCCGCGCAATCTTTTTAGATACTGCCGGTAGATATGTTTCTGAAACTGAAGACAGACCCGAATGGGTTGCTTTTCTTGAAACATTAAAAAAGAACAGAAAGAAAAAACCTATCAACGGAGTTATTGTTGCATTAAATATTGATGAGATAATCAAAAACGATAATGCGCAATTATACGAGCACGCTAAAAATATCAGAGGCAGAATTGATGAGTTGATTTCAAATCTTGGTGTTGTCTTTCCGGTTTATTTTGTATTTACAAAATGCGATTTGATCCAGGGATTTGTGGAATACTTTGGTGATTTTAGTGAGATAGAACGCTCGCAGATATGGGGCACTACATTTAGTTCCCAGGGACAAGCAGAACAAAATCCTAAAGACGCATTTGAAAATGAATTTAATAAGTTATCTGATGTTATCTATAAAGCAAGAACAATCAGATTAAGTAATCCTCTTAAAAGAGAACAAAGAAGGAAAGTATTTTTATTCCCGTATCAGTTCAATTCATTAAAAGAAAAGCTTACCTATTTAATTGGTGAAGTATTTCAGCCAAATCCTTATCAGGATAATCCAATATTCAGAGGATTTTATTTTACAAGTGGAACGCAAGAAGGTGCACCGCTCGATTTAGCAATTAAAAAAATTGCACAGCAGTTTAATCTTCCGCCGGCACCAGGTGAACAGTTTGATGAAATGCTGGAAACCAAAAATTATTTTATTAAGGATCTTCTTAATGAAGTTGTTATTCCTGATCAGAATTATGTTGTTGGGCAAACTGCATCTGTAATTAAACAGGGAAATGTTAAAAGACTTATAACAATCGGAGCTTCAGCTTTTGTGTTTTTATTATTTGGAATATTTTTCCTTATTGGAAGAAGCGGAAGTTCTGAAGCACTTGATAAAATTACTACAAGCGCTAATTCATTCAGTAAAATTAATTGGAGCGGCGATTTACTTAAAAACTTTGCTCAGGCAGATTCATTAAGGCAAATTATTGTTCAGATTGAAAATAATGATTTCAACAATTCGTTTTTTAATTTTGGATTGGATAGAAGTGAAGATGCACTTGAAAACTTAACGAATCTATATTTGAATAAAACAAATCCGTTTTTTACACAATATGTTTACAATGATATTGTAAATACGCTTACAAATTATTCAAAGGGGCAGGAATATTCGGGAGAACAAATTTATAACAGACTTAAAGCTTATTTGTTGCTTGGAAGTGAACGATCCAAACTGGATACCACAAATCAGAAATTTTTAGCTAATTTGTTTTCAGGCATTCTTCATACAAAGTTTATCAATGCTAACTCAATTATCTCAACCGCAGATAAAGATTCTTTGAGTAAATATTTTAAAAACTATTCATCATTTCTCGCAGAAAAATTATCTGATCCGAAAGTTTATTCTATACAAAATGATAATTCTCTTTTAGCTTTGGTAAGAAATAAATTCCAAAACAAACCGAGTGCGGAAAGTATTTATGCAAGAATGAAAGAGAATGCCAGAACACAATATCCAGCTGAGTTGACCTTAGGACAGTTGGTTCAGGGTAAAACCGGACAAATAATGTATACCGATGTCAAGATACCTTTTATCTTTACTCAGGATGGATGGAGAAATTATTTTGAGCAGGCAATTTCAGATGAAAGTAAAAATCCGGGTAAAGAAGATTGGGTTCTTGGTGCATCACAGAATACCAGAGCATATTATGGTGATTATGACAGCGAAACGATGAAGAACCAACTTACTGATTTATATGTTAGAGATTTTACTCAAACCTGGGTGCAGTTCTTTCAGAGTATAAGATTTTCGGGATTTGAAACAATTCCTTTTGCAGCAAACAGTTTGAAGTTATTAAGCGATCCGGGCAATTCACCACTGGTACTGATATTAAAAGTATTTGCAGATCAGTCAAGTGCTTTAGCAAATATCAAAACACCTGTTGATTCGACTAATCCTTATGCAGCCTTTTACAGCACTGCAAGTAATTCTGATATTAAAAGATTAAGGAAATTTATTGCCGGTCCTGAAGATGGTTCTGCACCACCGGATTTAAATATTGTAATAATGCAGTATGGTATGTTAAATGGAATTCTTGAAGGATTAAAAGGCGGACCTGATCTTGTAAAAGATTATGCAGTAAAAGTTATGAATCAACAGGCGATGGATTATCAAACTGCTGTGAAAACAATTCAAAGTGCAATCTATAATGTTCCTGAATTACAAAGTTTATTGACCGATCCTGTCAACTCTACCTGGAGAGCAACTCTTTCTGATGCAACTTCATCAATAAGTGTTCAATGGAAAAGCAAGGTTGTGGATGTATTTAATAAAGTGCTTGCAAAGTCATTTCCATTTAATGATAAAGGAACTGATGCACCGATTCAGGATTTTGATGAATTCTTTAATCCGCAGACTGGTATTTTATGGACTTTCTATAATTCTGAATTAAGCTCATTTATTAAGAAAGATGATTGGAAAGTTAGTCAACAGGAAGGCGCAGGTCCCGGTTTTTCACAAGCTTTACTTGATGCATTGAAAAAGGCTGATGAGATTACAAGTATGCTCTATAAAGGCGGTGATCTTAATTTATCATTTAAACTTAAACCACAATTACCTGTTGCAAAAACCATATCCGACCGGAAAGCAACTGTTATACAATATTATTTAAAAATTAATGGTGTAGTTGATAACTATAAAATGGGTGCAGCTTATGAAACAGTTTTTAACTGGCCCGATAAAAGTTCATCCGGATCATCTTTATATATAACACTAAATGAATTTGGAACATCTGATATTAAATCATACAACGGTGATTGGTCATTTTTCCGTTTACTTAATGATGCGTCCATTTCAAGAGGAAATTCTGCTTCGCAGTTAATACTTACCTGGAATTTTGCAAAACCGAATTTATATGATGTTAATGTAAGTTATATTTTAAATGCAGGAAGTTCAAAACATCCGTTCTCTTCGAACTTTTTTAAATCATTTAAATTGCCAAATTCTTTAAACTGATTTATGTCGATTGATAACAGCATAAATACTAAAAATATTACTACAGGATTTTTTGGTAAGCTTACAGGATTTGCAGATTTTATAAAGTATAATGCTGCCGGGAAAGAAATATTAGCAATTGATAACTGGCTGCAGGAAGGATTAGCTTTTGCTAAGTTAAAATCCAAAAATGAATGGAAAAGTTATTACGAAAAAATTACAAAGATAAATTTTATTTATCCGTTTACTGATACTGATAATATTACAATTGGAATTATGTGTCCGAGTTATGACAAAAGCGGCAGGAGTTTTCCGTTTTTACTCTTCAGGAATATTGAGAAAAGAGCAAATGAGCCTTATTATCTGATTCCATCTTTTTATAACAGATTGTTTGAAGGCTTTGAAGAAATTCTTGAGGTAAATAAAAATATTCAGGATACAGCAAATTTAAAAGCAGTAATAGATAATCTTAATCAATCATTGACAATCAATCAAAACACCTTGAATGATTATAAAAGTTTCATCTCAAAAACTGATTTGAACCGTATTTTCGGAATAAATGAAAATGAAGCGATTCAATTGAACGATTACTTTGAAAAGAATATTAAAATCTTACAGCATTTAATTTGTATTAAATATAATTCAATTGAGAGTCGGTTAGATAATTATTCACTCATAAGTTTTTACATACAATTAATACAAGTATTGCTTAAGAATCAAAATTCATCACCAGCAGTATTCTGGCTTGATTTTGATGATAATACTGGTTTGATTTTTTTTACATTTTCAAGACCTACACCAAAAGATTTTTTAGATCTGTTGTTAAACAGTAATAAAACTGAAGAAAGTAGTGATATAACTGAACAAAGCAGTTATAGTAGCGGCAAGTATTTAATACAGGATAATTTAATTATAAATTATAATTTAAAGTTAACTGAGTTTTTAAATTACATTAAAACTCATCTCAGTTAATATTTAAAATTGTAAACCGGAGATAGACTGAAATGCCTGAAATTTCTGAACTTGAAATACCTGATGTAGTACAGGAATACCTAGAACCAATTTCGGATAATCCGCCAGTTGGCAATGATGCAAGTAACGAAGAGGAGTATTTTGTCCTCAATATGGAAATTCAGAAAACTACTCCTGATTATAAAAAGTGGATTGAACTTAGCAGAACTATTCTGATAGAAAAGAGTAAAGATATTAAAATTGCAACCTGGCTAAGTTTTGCAATGTTCCGTTTAGAAAAGATAAAAGGATTAGTTAACGGGTTAAAAATTATTTATTACTATTTAAAGAACTTCGAGAATAATCTTTATCCTTCAAATGCTAATTACAGAAGCAAAGCAATTCAGTTTTTAAATCAGCCCAGATTTTTTAAACTAATAGAAAAAGAAAAGCCTGATTCATCCAATGCAAAAGAATTTATTGAAGCTGATATAGTATTAAAAGGAATAGTTGACGAATGTGCAAGATTATTTCCTGAGAATCCCCCTGTACTAAAATTTATTATTGAAGTTTTAGCAGACCACGCTGACACTGCAAATAATATCTTATCTCCTTCGGCTGCAAAGACTGAACAGCCGGTAGCTCAGCCGCAGACAGAAAAGCAAGCAGAAACTTTTACAAAAACTGTAACTGATGCTCCTGCACCGCCTAAAGAAGCAGAAAGACCGGTTCAACAAGTAGCGCCGGTACAACAAACTGTTAGTCAGCCAATAAAAGTAACGAATGAAAATGATGGTATTATTCAGTTAAGGCAAATATTGACTCAGTTTTATGAACAGATTGTTGATGGGAATAAAAAAGACAAAATACCTGAATCATTTTTTGTATTTGGAATTGCCCGGCAGTTACAATGGGGAAGACTATTCAGACCGCAGGAAACAGATGGAGTTACTCAGGTTGAAGCTCCGAATAATATTATGCAGACTAATATTAAGAAATGGTTTGAGAGTGCTGAATGGGATTCACTGATTCCAAGAGTTGAATTAAATTTTCTTAAAGCAGACAGTGCTTTTCTGTATTGGTTTGATGCACACAGATATGTTGTAAAAGCTCTTGAACAAAAAGGCGGTAATTATACTCTTGCTGCCCAGGAAATTAAAGGACAATTAGCTCAGCTTATTAACAGGATACCGGATATTTATAAGTTAAAGTTTAAGGACTATACAACTCCTTTTGCTGATGACGATACTGTAAAATGGATTCTTGATGATGTAATGGCTTCTGCTGCAAAAGGTGAGAATAAAGATCAGATAATATTACCTCCGATTATGGGAGAAGATTATGAACAAATAAATAATGAGTATAAGCAAGCCTGTATTGAATTGCCGAAGAACATTGAGGTTAACATTGCTTCAATGCAAAAGGCAATCAGTTCTGATGAAAGAAGAAAAGGAAAATTTTTAAGAAGACTCAACCTTGCAAATTATTGTATGCAGGCAAAAATGTATGATCTTGCAAAAGTACATTTAACCGAACTTATCGGTCTTATTGACGAATATAACATAACACTCTGGGAACCGGCGTTATGTACATCAGTATGGCAGGCGATGTATTTGGTGAACAAAGAAATTATTTCAAAGATCAAGGATAAAGAATTAAAAACTGAACTTGAAAATGATCAAACAGAATTATTTAATAAAATTGCAAAATATGACAGCATAATTGCATTAAAACTAAAACAAAAAAAGGAGCGTTAATATGGCACGACCAACAGCACCAAAAATTGCGCAGCGTGTTAAGGTATCAATACTTCCAAGCAGTGATGCGAAAGAAAGTGTTGAACTTGACTACAGAATGATGATTCCGGGAAACTTCAGCAGAAGCGAACCAGGAAGCCTCGGGCAGCTCAAGGACAGAAGACTGCGTGTAATTGCAAACAAAGGGGATTATCAGAGGGTTTTGAAGGATATCAATCCTAAATTAAAACTATCTGTTAACAACAAGCTATCCGATGATCCGGAAGCAAAAATGGAAGTGAATCTTGATTTTAAAGAAATTAAAGATTTCCATCCGGATGAGATAGTTAAGAAAGTAGAGCCGTTAAAGCAATTGCTGGATGCCCGTGAGAGATTAAAACAACTTAAAGTTGCGGTTCTAAAAGATGCTAATCTTAAAAAAGCAATCGAGGGTGTTCTTAAAGATGGCGGTGGAAGTATTGATGAATTACTTGCAAAGCTTGGGACTACTCAGGATAAAGAACAAAAATCTAATTAATTACTTTACTTATAATTTAATATAGTATGGAGGCTTAATAAAATGGCAGAAGAAAAAACCACATCAACAGGACAAGAACAACATACACAGGAAACATCTGTTGACAAATTGTTAACCATGCTGGATGATACTAAGAAAGATGCAGTAGCTGAATTCATAAGTAAGGTAGGCAAGGACTCACAGGTATTTAAAGTTACCGGTGCTCTTGTGGATTCATTTATTGCCGATATTGATACCGTTCTTAGTGCCCAGATGGACGAGATTCTTCATAATGAAGAATTTAAAGGATTAGAATCAACCTGGCGCGGTTTATTGTTTTTAGTACAAAATACAGAATTCAGTAAGCCGGTCAAATTTGAACTTCTTGATGTTACAAAAGAAGAGCTGTATGATGACTTGAATGAAGCAGCAAACGGAGAAGGCTATGAAAAAGATTCCGGTTTCTGGCATCACATTTATTGGGGTGCTTATGATAAAGTAGGCGGTCATTCTTATACAGCTATAATTGCTGATTTACAGGTAAATAACTCAGCACAGGATATAAATTTACTACAGCATTTGTCAGTTCTTTCAGAATCTGCACAGATACCATTTATTGGTAATGCAAGTCATCAGTTCTTTGGTGAAAAGAGCTTTGGTGATGTAATGAATAATCGCTTTCTGGTAGATCAGATAACTGACGGTGCAGAATACACTGCATGGAGAGCTTTCAGAGATGATGACAGATCCAAATTTATTGGATTAACTCTGCCAAGATTTTTGGGAAGACTTCCGTATAGTGCTGAATCTGAACCTACAAAGAACTTCAATTATAACGAGGGAGTGTACAGAGAAGGTAATGATAATAGCTTATGGTGTAATGCTTCATTTGCACTTGCTTCAAATATGGTTAAAAGTTTTGAGAAATGGGGCTGGAGTGTTAAAATCGTTGGAGTAGATTCTGGTGGAAAAGTTGAAAATTTACCAACTCCGACATACGAAGAACACGGACAGAAAAAGCTGAAGGTACCAATCGAAGCCTCGGTTGGGCAAGCAAAAGATCAAGAACTTTGTGATCTTGGATTTATTCCTTTGGCACATTGGGATAGAACAGATTATGCCTGTTTCTTTGAAGTTCCATCAGTCAGCAGACCAAAGAAAATTAAGAATGATGCGGAAGCAACTGCAAATTATGCAGTTGGTGCAAGATTGCAATATACAATGCTTGTTACCAGAATTGCTCATTACTTAAAATACAGACAACTAACTTTTGTTGGTAAAAATGCAGGCGCCGGTGAAATTGAAAAAGATATGAAAAAATGGCTGGATACACTTGTTGCAGATTTCCCAAATGCACCTGAATCTGTAATTGCTGAAAGACCATTGAGATCATATCAGCTTCATGTTGAAGAATTACCGGAAAAACCGGGCTTCTTCCAGATTAGTGCAGAGTTCAGACCTCATGTTGCTATTACTGGTATGGATGTAAATCTGAAGTTGATTGCTTTCCATTCTTCAGAAGAAGGTCAATAGAAATTAAGTTCATTAACTAACTAATTTATTATTAAATAATATAAGGAGTGTTATTATGGCAGTCAAAGGTGAAATAGTGTTTAAAAATCACGAAGGAAATGAATTGAAAGGTCCGCGTGATAATGGAAGCAGTTTAATTTATGAGTTTAATCATGAAGTATATCTTCCATACGAAAGAGAAGAGAACAAAATTCAAGGATCAAGAAGGATAACAGCTTTTACTATTGTTAAAGCGATTGATCAGCTTACACCTCAATTATATAATATAGCTGCTTGGGGAAGAGAATGTAAAGAAATTAAGGTAACACTTTATAGGATAGGAATACATACAGGTGAAGAGGAACCTTATTTTTATTTTACTTTGAAAAATGCAAAGGTTGTCTCAGTAAAGAACTGGATGCCGCCAACCTACGATCCAAAAAATGAAAATGTTGGACACCTTGAGCAGGTATCAATGCTGGCACAAACATTTCAGTGGGAGTATATTGAAGGCGGTATTGTGTTCGAAGATAAAGCATTCTAAGAACAGGCATTGGTTAAATAAGATTAAATTGAATTACTAATTTCTCAAATTCAGTTTAATACATTTATAAACACTACTTTAAAGCTTTGTAATACAGACTAAAGCCTGTGATAAGCAGGAAAGTCTGTATTACAGCTTTGTTATCTCTTGGTAAATCTTTAATAACAGAAGAACTATTAAATACAGAAATTGAAAAACTTAAGTCTTTATGATATTCTGATCGGGCAATTTGCTTCTGAAGCTCAGAACATTGATGAAACTGATTTCACTGAATTGGATAGTCTTTCGGAAGAGCAGAAATTAAGATCAAGTATAATTGAAAATTTAAGAATGGTTTTATCAACAAGACAGGGTTCTGTTCTGCATCTGCCTGATTTTGGGATGCCGGATATACTTCAATTATATTTCAATTCTAACTTCTCAATTGATCCAATCAGAAAAGAAATTAAAAATGTTATTCTGAAGTATGAACCACGAATTGCTGATGTTGAAGTGCATAAAACAGACTTCGATCAGGAATCAATGAAAATAGCTTTAAAAGTTGTTGCGACAATAAAGGATATTTCAAACAAAGAAATATTACTTACCGAGTTTTCTACAACCGGCTGGACGAAAGTAGTTTTTGAAAAGGATGCACACTAATGGGCATTGAAAAATATTTTGAACGGGAATATAATTTTCTTCAGGCGGCTGGTGAAGATTTTGCTAAAAAACACCCAACACTGGGCTCTCGCCTAAGAATGAGTGAGCGCGAAAGAAAAGATCCATTTGTTGAAAGGTTATATGAAGGGTTTGCATTTCTTGCCGGAAGAATTCAGGAGAGATTGGATGATGAATTCCCTGAAATAGCTGGCGGAATTCTCGAAATACTATTTCCAAATCTTTTAAAACCATTTCCTTCCTGTTCAATACTTCAACTAAAATCAAAACTTGGTGCAATATCTAAACCAATCCTTGTTAAAAAAGGAAGCGAAATTCAAACAACAACCGGAAAATACAAAGTCAGATATAAAGTATATGCTGGTGTTTCGGATAAAAGCCGTTTGACAGAAAAAGATGAACCGGCTGAGTTTGTTTTTAGAACAACGCAAGATGTTCTTGTAAGACCGATGAAACTTGAAGATGTTATTGTTGAAGATTCGCCAAAGGGTAATACAATTCTGAAACTCAAGATTCAGCCAGATAGAAATGTTGATTATGATTCTTTGAAGATGAATAATTTTCAGTTTTATATTCAAGGAGCAGCTTCGATTAAATATGAATTATTATTCTTTCTTACAAATTTTGTTTCCTCTGTTTCGATTAAGGAATTAACTGACCGTAATCCATCATATACTGAGATTAAAAATTACCGAATAGAAATTCCTGAGTTATATACTGATGATTATTCTGTTCAGGATAATTCAATACTGCCGTATTCAAAACAGACATTTGCAGGCTATAAGCTTTTACAGGAATATTTTTCTTTCCCGGAAAAATTCTTTTTTATTCAGATAAACGGTTTGGAACAATATAAAAGCTCAGGGCAATCTTTACCATTTGAGATCAAAATTGATTTTAATGCACGGATTGTGAAAGAAAAATGGCCGACATTAAAAAATATTGCACTGCATTGCACACCAATAGTTAATTTATTCAGCAGATCTACAGAAGAGGTTGTGGTTAATCAGCGCCTGCCTGAGTATTACATTGTGCCTGATATAGACAGAAGAAAAAGCAGGGAAATTTATTCAGTTGATAAAATTTCCGGTATAAGTGAAAACAAAATTGAGCAATATAAATACATACCAATTTCTTCACATGATATTCTTGAAACTAGTGACCCTGACTATAATTATAAAAGATTCTTTTCTGTTTTCAGAAGAACACAGGTAAGCGATATGACTGAAGCATATATTCGCTTGTTTGGACCAAGTATGGAAGCAGATGATTTTCCAAAAGAAACCTTAAGTATTCAAGCAACTTTATCAAACGGTTTTTTACCGGCTTCATATCTGGAGGTAGGAGTTATTAAAGAACCGATTGATTTTCCAGCAGGAATAGAAGCAACAAATATTACTATTCCAACTGATGTTCTTGAAGGACCAGACAAGAGTAATTATCTGTGGGCACTGATTGCTAATTTATCAATCAGTTATACGAGTCTTTAAGATGTTGAAACATTAAAGAGCATTCTTAATCTTTATAATTGGTTCAAAATTCATAATCATCCGAATAAGAAAAGAATTGATGGCATTAAAAAGATTGATAAACCCAAAGTTATTAGTAAGATAAAAAACAGAAGCATCATCCGTGGAATTGAATTTCATATAACTATTGATCCAAACGAATTTGAACACGGACGAGGAGATATTTATCTGTTTGGATTAATTCTAAATAAGTTCTTATCACAATATGTTACTATCAATTCGTTTATTCAATTAAAAATAACAGAATCCGGAACAAATAAAGAATATATATGGGAACCGATAATCGGGAAAATATCACCTCTGTAATAGACGATCTTGTAAAAAACGGACCGTTATATAATGTATGGCAGGCTACCAGAGTTGCTGATAATTATGTTAAAAAATTACATCCCAAAAGAGATGATTCTTTATTTGAACAAACCGGAATCAGATTCAGACCTTATGAAAAATATGAATATCCGCCAACAGATATTAAAAGTGTTTCATTTGAAAATGATGAAGTAACATTTATTCTTACTTTTTTAGGTTTATATGGAATCAACTCTCCGATACCAAGATGTTATGTTGAACAAGTTGATTTTCAACAAAGAATTTTAGGTGCTGGACAAGTTCCGTTGCAAAACTTTTTAGATATTTTTAATAACAGATTTTATTGGCTCTACTATCAAGCCTGGAAAAAATACAGATTCTATCTGCATCTGAACTCAGAGCTTAATAATCCAATTATTCAGAGAATAAATGCTTTTAGCGGCAAAGGATTTTTTGGTAAAGATAAAAACAAAGCATTATCAGATTACACACTACTTAAATTTTCTGGATTCTTTAGTCACAGAGTAAAAAATAAATCCGGACTGCAAATTTTACTGGATCATTTATTTCCGCAATTTGAAGTTAAGATAATGGAATATGTGCCAACCTGGCTTGAATTAGCTGATGCACCATTACTGGGAGATGATAATAATATATTAGGTGAAACAAGTTTTATCGGCAGACACACTTTGGATTATACAAGCAGAATAGGTATTGAAATAGGACCGATGTTGTTTAAAGAATATCTTGATTTTTTGCCCGGTAAAACACAATCAAAAAAACTAATTGAATTGATGGAAATGTATCTTAATGATGGAATTGAATATGATTTTTGTTTTAAGATCAAAAGTGAAACTATTACAACCATAGCCTGGGATGATGACAGATTAAAATTAGGTTCTACTTTATGGCTTGGCAAACCACAGTCCGATATCATTTCAGTTTATATGCCTTATGAACAATTATTCGAAATAAATTGAATCTTTGTTTACTTGGCTTATCAGCATCTAATATAAATTTGCTGACCCACTAATCCGATGTAAATAAATTATTAAATCAGAATATTTTCCGGAGAGAAAAAATGAAGAGTAAAGATCTCAAATCACTTCTTGTAAAACTAAATAATTATCTGATCAGAAATCTTGATACCGCAACAGGTTTAGGGATAAACCATTCACATTATGAAATCACTTTCGATCATCTTTTAAACTGTTTGATTGAAGATGGAATGGGTGATGTTCCATTAATTCTTAAACATTATAATATAGATGCCGGAGATGTTCAAGCAAGGGTTTTAAAAAATCTTGATGAGATGGGCAAGGGCAATACCGGAAAACCAAAGCTTTCACCTTTACTTACAGAACTTCTCGAACAAGCATGGATAACAAGTTCTGTTCATCATCATGAAACAAAAATCAGATCCGGTGCTTTGTTTGAAGTATTTATTGCCTCCGAACAGGTGTTAAGCAGTAATCTGTTAAATATTCTGTCGCCAATAAAACAGGAAGAATTAAAAACAGAATTTTACAATATAGTTAAAGGCTCTGTTGAAGATGCTTCAGTTGCATCTGAAGTGCTTTCTGCAGAAGAAGCAAAAGAAATTCCTGCTGATGGAACTGTTTTAGATTTATTCACAACAAATCTTACTGCACAGGCAAAAGACGGAAAGATTGATCCAATACTTGGGAGAGATGATGAAATTATTCAGGTTATTGAAGTATTATCCAGGCGAAAAAAATCAAACCCGATAATACTTGGTGAACCCGGTGTTGGTAAAACTGCTTTGGTTGAAGGCTTAGCAATAAAAATTGCTGCTGATGAAGTGCCGGATGTTTTAAAAAATACTCAGGTCTTTTCACTTGATCTCGGCTCATTGCAAGCAGGAACAAAAATGCGGGGCGAATTCGAAAAGAGATTCAAAGCAGTAATAACAGAAATAACAAATTCACCAAAACCTGCAATATTATTTATAGATGAAGCACATACTCTTATTGGCGCAGGTGCTTCTGCTGGTGGAGGCGATGCTGCTAATCTTCTTAAACCTGCACTTGCAAGAGGTTCCTTCAGAGCAATTGCAGCCACAACTTATCTTGAATACAATAAATATTTCGCCAAAGATGCGGCACTTGAAAGAAGATTTCAACCAATTCATGTTGGAGAACCTGAGGACGAAAAAGCAATGTTGATGCTGCGCGGTATCAAAAATAAATATGAGGGCTATCATGGAATTCATATCACAGATGAAGCACTCGAAGGAGCGGTCAAGCTCTCAAGGAGATATATTGCAGGAAGACAATTACCTGATAAAGCAATTGATTTGCTTGACACTGCTGCCACAAGAGTTAAAATGTCCTTAACAAGTAAACCGCCTAAACTTGAGTTATTGATAAGTGAATTAAAATCAACTGAAATGGCAATAAGTTCACTTCAAAAAGATGCTGATATGGATTTAGCTTTTAATAAAGAAAATCTTGAAGCACTGAAAGTAAAAAGAGAAAAACTCGAAAAAGAAGTGAAAGAAAAAGAAGACAAATGGCTTAAAGAAAGTGAACTTACACGGCAGCTTATGGAATTAAGAAAGAAAAAATTTGCTGCTGCTAATAATGGCGGACCTGATAAAACAATTGATGATGACATTGAAAAAATTAAAAAAGAACTGAGTGCAGTTCAGGATGTAAGACCACAGGTGTTTGCAGAGGTAACAAAGAATACGGTAGCAGAAGTAATTGAAGCCTGGACAGGAATAAAAGTCGGTAATATGACTAAAGATGAAATGACAACAATGTTACAGTTGGAAGATGAATTAAGGAAGCGCGTATTAGGACAGGATCACGCAATTAAACAAATAGCAGATGTCTTAAGGGGAGCTAAAGTAGGAATCAAAAAGGAAGAAGGTCCGATTGGAGTCTTTATGTTGATCGGAACCAGTGGTGTAGGAAAAACTGAATTAGCAAGAGCGGTTGCAGAAGTTTTGTTTGGTGACGAAAGATTTATGGTTACTTTGAATATGACAGAATATCAAAACGAATATAATACTTCAAGGCTCATTGGGGCTGATCCCGGTCTTGTTGGATATGGCGAAGGCGGTGCTTTAAGTGAACCGGTTAGAAGAAGACCATATTGTGTTGTTCTGCTTGATGAAATTGAAAAAGCAAACTCAAGTGTTATAGATTTGTTTATGCAGGTGTTTGACAGAGGAATGCTTCAGGATGCTGACAGACGAAATATCGATTTTTCAAACACCATTATCTTTATGACTTCAAACATTGCATCCGATGTATTATTCCAAAAATACAATGATGGAATGGATTCCCCTGAAGATTTACTTGAAGAGCTGAGACCATATCTTAATCAGTATTTTAGACCAGAATTTTTAGGCAGAGTTAAGCCGATCGTATTTCTGCCTTTAAGCAAAGATGCAATGCGTCCGATTGTCGAGATTAAATTAAATAAAATAAAAAAACGTTTGATGCAAAACAGAAAGCTCGAAGTATCATTTGATAAAAAAGTTATTGATGATATTCTGGAATCCTGTACAAGAGCTGAAACCGGGGCTAGAAACATCGATGCAATTATTGATAAAAAACTTGCACCGGAAATTTCTTCCCAGATGCTGGCATTTATGGCTGAAGGGAAAGAGCCTGATAAACTTATGGTTACTAAAGCTAAAGACGGCTCATTCAAATATAAATTTTCATAAAAATTCTATTGATATCTAAATTTTATTAAAAGATGATTTTTAAATACGAGGTTACTTATGCCTTCCATTAATTTTAACAAACCGCATTATGATATAGACTTTCCGGAATTGAAAAATGAAAAAACAAATGTGTTATCATTTGAAGGTAAAGAAAAAATATCAGAATTGTTTGAATATCAGATTAGATTTATTTCAGATAATCCGAATTTAGATTCCGAAAAAATATTAAATAAATCAGCAGCACTAATATTCAATCGTGCTGAAGAAGATCCGTTTAAAATTCATGGTATAATATCAGATATAGAGCAATATGGTAAATCGAATGAATATGTTTTCTATAAAGTAACTCTGGTTCCTGCTCTATGGAGATTAGGTCTTAATTTTCAGAATAGTGTATTTGAAAATTACAAATTAGAAGATCTGATTAAACATGTATTAGATAAATCTTCAATTGATTATCGAATGGACTTAAAACACTCTTATCCTGAAATGGAATATGTTGCTCAGTTTAAAGAGACAGATCTAAATTTCATTTGTAGAAAGATGGAACATTATGGTATTTATTATTATTTCGATCACTCAAATGATAAAGACACACTTGTAATTACTGATAATAATAATGCACTGCCTAAACTGGATAAAATTGATTCGATTAAATATAACATTAATAAAGATCCATTCGGCGAAACAGAATCTATTCATGAATTGAAGAGTGTTGAAAAGGTTGTAACAGGTTTGGTTAAGCTGAAAGACTATAATTATATGTTTCCTGAAAAGCAATTGATTGCAAACAGTCAGATAAACAATAATGATCCTGGTTTTTATTATGATTATGGAGAGAATTTTAAGAACGAAAGCGAAGCAGATTTTCTTGCAAAAGTCAGAAATCAGGAGTTTGTTGCTCAAAGTAAAATCTTCCAAGGAATAACTGATTGTCGTTTGTTTAGAGCAGGACACAGATTTAATATGGAAAAGCATTATCGTGATGATTGGAATAGTGAGTTTTTATTAACCAACTTGATAATCAAAGGACAGCAAAAAAGTCTTTTTGCCTTTTTACCGCATCCCAAAAAGTTTGAACCAACTTTTGAGTGTAATTTTGATGCTATACCATTTGGAATTGAATACAGACCACAACGGAAAACGCCTGTGCCAAAAGTAACCGGTATTATGAGTGCAAAAATATTATCGAGTGTTGGTGATGAATATGCTTCGATAGATGATCATGGAAGATACAGAGCTAAAATGAATTTTGATCTTAGTGATGATGGAGCTACGATGCCTTTAAGGCTCTCGCAATTATATTCAGGACCAGGTTACGGTATTCACTTTCCAAATCACGAAGAAACCGAATTACTTTGGTCTTGTGTTGATGGAAATCCTGATCGACCGGTTGGTATAGGAACAGTTCCAAATCCATCTACTGCAACACCTGTTACTCAAAAAAATCGTAAACAAAATATTATTCGCACTGCTTCAGGTAATGAATTAATTATGGATGATTCATCCAAGGAAACAAAAATATCCCTTACCTCATCAGGCAATCATAAAATTTCATTGGACGATGCTATTCAAAAAATTGAAGTTATTAGTAAGCAAGATCATAAGCTGATAATGGATGATAAAGATGAAAAAATTGAAGTAATCAGTAAGCAAGGTCATAAGATTTTAATGGATGATAAGAATACTAAACTTGAAGTGGTTACTAAGAATGGTCATTTTATGAAAATTGATGATGGTGATGGTGGCGAAAAAATTCTTATATCTGATAAAGCAGAGAAAAATCATATTATAATTGATATAACAAATGATAAAATTACTATTGAATCAACAGAAGGTGATATGGATATACTTGCACCCAAAGGTGAAATAACCATTAGATCTAAAAATCTTGTTATTGAGACAGAGGAAGACACCAAAATAAATTCAGGAAATATGAAAACAGAAACAAAGCAGAACTTTGAAATTCAATCGGCAAATATTAAACAAGAAGCAAAAAGTGATTTAAAATCTAAAGCTATGAATGTTACTGCTGAAGCAACAGTCGAACATAAAATTAAGGGTTTGAATACAACTGTTGAAGCGGGTATTAATAATCAAGTGAAAGGTTCATTAGTTACAGTTGAAGCTTCAGGTATAAATACAATTAAAGGTGCGCTTGTTAAAATTAATTAATAGGATAAAGAAAAGACATGAGTTTTGCAGCAAGATTGGGAGATAGCTGTGCACACGGTGGAGTGATAGTTGCCGGCTGTCCGACAGTATTAATTGGAGGAATGCCTGCAGCAAGAGTCGGTGATATGCATGTTTGCCCTATGGTAACACCGGGAACTCCGCCGATTCCACATGTAGGTATGCCAATAATTCCGCCCGGAAGTCCGACAGTTTTAATTGGTGGAATGCCTGCTGCCAGAATGGGTGATATGGCGCCATGTACCGGTCCACCGGATTCAATTATTGTGGGATGTATGACAGTTATGATTGGTACTGCCGGAAGTGGAAGTGCAAGCGGAGGTGGAGCCGGTTCGAGCGGTGCAGCTTCAGCACAAGCCGGGGCTCAAAATGCAGTTTCAGGTAATGTAGAATCAACAACAAGAAATGAACATTGGATTGAATTTGAATTAGTGGATGATGTAGGAAATGCCGTTAGCGGAGTTAATTACAGATTGACCGATACCGATAATCAGGAATCAGCAGCAATAGTTAATTCTGATGGAAGAATAATGCGTGATGCACTTAAAGAAGGACAATGCAAAGTTGAATTATTTGATCTTTACGGAGCTGAATGGTCTAAAGAAAAGGCGAAAGTTGGTGATAAAATAAAACTTAAAGTAAAATCAATCGGAATAAAAGATGGAAGCAAGGTTGAGTTCAGAATATTTGTTAAAGATATTAATTACAGCGATCACTTATTAAAAAAACTTGAAGCGGATATTAGTGGTGATAAAGCCGAAGCAGAATGGGAAATACAGGTTGATGAAGATCTGATTAAAATTGTTGATTATAAGGATACTGTCGGAAGATATTCCCGACCATTTTTCTATTTTGATGCATACTGCGAAGAGATGGTAGCTAAATCCGGAATATTGGATGTTAATGATGATATTGAAATTGTATTTAAAGATGAAGAAGGCAATATATTAGCTGACAAAGAGTATCAATTATATCTTTCCTCCGGTGAGATCAAGAAAGGAAAACTTGATAGTAACGGAAAAACAAAGATTGAAAAAATCCCACCCGGTAAAATTAAAATTTCTTTTAAGCCTTAAGTGATTATATGAGTAATGGTGATCAAAATAAGATTGATGTTATTTTCAGAGATATATTTGGAACCGGCAAATCTTCTGCATTAACCAGTAAAAAGAACGAAGTTATTCTGAAGTTTGTTAAAGTACATGTTCTCGAAATGGAAGATGTGCTATTCCATCTTAACAGTTGTGTGTTAATGCCTGAAAATCCAAAGGGAAAAAGTTCTAAAGACGGCAATCTTCAATCTGGTGATGAAAGCCTGGATATAACTGGTATCAAAGCTCTTGCTGTTGTTTTTAAGCAATTTGAATTTGATCCTGATGTAAGAATGATTGTAACCGGTCATACGGATACTTCAGGAACACCGGAATTTAATTTTACCCTTTCAGATGAAAGAGCACAAAATGTTCTTTATTTGTTAATCGGAAAAAGAGAAGAATGGGCTGAGTTATCATACAACAGACATAAGGTTGAAGATTATCAGCAGATAATGAAATACTTTGAACCAAAACTAAATTGTGGGTGTAACCCCGGTGAAATTAATGATAAATATAATGACGCTACAAAAAAAGCCACACAAAACTTTTTTAATAAGATTGATCCAGTAAATGCCGATAAAAACTTTAAGATAGTAAATAATGATTCTAAACATAGATGGACTAAGGAAATTTGGGAAAATGTTTATGATCTTTACTCAAAAGAAATAGCTGAAGTGCTTGAAATATCAATTGCAGATTTGAATGGAAGAAGAGAATCTGATGTTAAATTTATTGATGATAAAAAAACATTTGTCGGCTGTGGTGAGTCATTTCCGATTGAGTCAAAAAATAAAGACAATTACAAATCACAGCGTAACAGAAGAGTAGAAATACTTTTCTTTGATAAAGATGAAATTCCTGAAATGAATTGTCCGGCAGTAAAGACCCGCACACATAAAGAAGAAGAATGTCCTCTTTGGCAGAAATTTTACTTTAAACAATTATACATTGATCCTGCTGATTTAAAGTCTGTTGTTTATTATATCAGGTTAGTCTATTACGACAAGATTCAAAAAAAACAATTACCGGTACCCGATGGTTTGACTATTAAGGCTTATGAAGATAATAAGAAAGAAATCCCCAGCGAGACAATCTATAAAGATGACACTTTTTTTGTTAAAGTTAAGTTTGGAAAAAGTATAAAAAAAGCAGAAAGAAAAGAATTCTATTTTGAATTTGAAACAACGAATAAATGGATTTACACTGAAGATGATAAAACCGATCCTGTTATTGTTGAGAAAACACCTGATGAAATCAAGAAGATAAGTTTTACTGAACGGCAAAAATATTATGATCTGCCTGCAAAGTGGTCATCAAGAAATTACTGGACACGTTATGATGGAGATATAAATAAAGGTGAAAGATTTGAGAAAGTATTTAAAGATGAGCTTGAGTTAAAACCATTTGGTAATAAGGTTACTAATAAAGAAAAGCCGCTTACGTTTTCATTGGATGATATAGTTTTAGCAGATTCTTCTAAAAGTCAGATTCTATCAGATAAAAAACCGGATGGTTCTGTTCTTGCTTTGGATGATAATTCCCGCTATGCCTTGTTCTGTATTGATTACGAAACTATGGAAAATGTTGATGGAAAGGACAAGAACTTGCGGAGATTGAAAATCTATAATCCCGAACCTGATCAGCCAGTATTTACAAATTGTAAGTTTAAGTATAACCTTATTACCGATGTACCTATATTTACAAGAGCGATATATTTTTGTAATAACTTTTATGATGTAGGGCCTAAAAGATCCGGAGAAGGCGACACATCTTTTGATTATGAAAAAAATCATGTTATTGGTGCAAGGTTAGCTCTAAAGGACGATGCATCTTTGCATAAATCTAAAAGTGTAATTGCAACGGATGCCTCAGACAGGACTAAAGCCTACGCATTAAATGGCTGCGGTAATTACGAAATGCATTATTTCCATGATTGCGCTGAGCTGGATAATAAGCCGCTCAATTATTTAATAATTTATTGGAACTGTCGGTTTAAATTTGATCAGGGAGGTACTGCCGCTGATGTTACAAACCATCGTAAAGAAGGTATGAAAAATGCCATGGATCGAATGAATAAAAATTATCTTGTTGAAAAACAATCCGGATCAGAAGATATGTTAATCCGCTTGTTTTTTTATATGGAAGCTAAAAACGATACAAATGGCGGTAGTCATAAATGCATTGTTAGTGTTACAGACAATACAAATGGTGCCTGGATGAGAACCGGTGATGCTAAATTCCGAAGCCGGGACTATCAGGCTGATCCAACATATTTTGGTACACCTGATCCAAATAATTCTTTGAAAGATGTTGATGGAAACACCTATGCAGTTCTGACAAATCACCATGAGATGGGTCATGCTACAGGAAACTGGGATTCTTATCTTTATAATTTTGAATCAGGCGGTAATACCTGGACCGGATTACCACGATATGACCAGCCATTTACCGCTGTCGGAGGTCCATACAGGTTTGATGAATTAGCCAGGATGTATCATAACCGTACCCCTCGAATCAGAAATTATTGGAAATATATACTGTGGCTTAATGATGAATCTGGTTCCGGCAAAAACTTAAACGAATTTCTAAAAGACACAAAATTTAAAATTACTTTTCAGGGTTCTAAGCATAAACATAATTTTTTTCTTGATGATAAATATCGAAATGTTGAGATCGCTGCTTATTCTTTAGTTGATCATACAATTTCTGCTAATCATAAAGTGGATTTATTAATATATAAACTTGGCGATGATGAATTTTCAATTATAGCAAAAGAAGGTCAGACATTTAATGGTATTCTTGTCATTCGAATACGGCTTGCATTAAAATTTATCAATTCAAGTACTGAAAATTGGAGTTTTGCATCTCAACGCAGCTGGGCACAAAGATTGAATAATGATATTAGTGTTATGCTTAATAATAAGTTTAGAGCAGCAACATCGAACAATAACGACATTAAAAATTTATTTGTTGTCTTTACTCCAAGTTATCAGGTTTATACAGGTACAGCTCCAGCCAATTCTCAGTATGATATTGAAGTAACTTTTAGAGTTGGAAATAATTTTACTACATCAGGCAAAAGAATACAAGTTGATTGGGATACTGATAAAGAAAAGATCATCAGATATCTATTTGGAAAAGAAACCGGAAATGGAAACCTGATAAAAACAGATTTTAATACTATAATTAATTGGGTTTGCAGCCCCGGAGTAGGCAATGCTACTTATACTATGTTTGATTTATAATCTTTTTATAGCTAACAATATGTACACACAGTATTATTCAAATTCGCGCCACGATTCTTTCATTAACTCAATTCCAAAAGTTAATGGTAAAATTCTTCGTGAAATTGAAATCAGTGATAAGAGCGTATCTAATCTTGAAATCAGAGTAATCTTAACTGATGGCAAAGATTATTTTCTTGATACCATATCGGAAATTATCTGTTTTAACTTAGAAGGTAAGATTAAATGGAGACGATCTAAATGGTACGGCTCTCAGGTTGTACTGAATAATAAACTGCTCTTCTATCAGTCAGAAGCTCGTAAAGATGATATGGAGGCAGTTGATTATCAAAACAATGTAGTGATAAGTAAATATCCTATAAGCGGTGTAATTGATGAATCACAAATAATCTTATTCCAACCCGATACAAATGGTTTAATAGCTCAGATTTATTATTCAGACATAGTTGATACTTCGGTACCTGAATATTTAATCTTTCAGGCAATTAGAAAAAGTTTAGGTTTTATCTGGCATAAAAGATATTATAATCAAATATGTCCGTCATTACCGTTAGTTAATTATGAAAAAGGTTTTGTTCTGACCTTTTCACCAACTCAAGGACAGATATTTATTTTAGGAAAAAAATCAGATGAAGCTGACCCAAATTACAGCTTTGATTTACCAAAGGAATATAATTCAGTATTTGCAAGCAGTTCCAAAGAAGGTGATATATACTTAGCTTATACTTCAAAGCATTTTGTTAATCTAAAGTGTTTGAGTCTTGACGGAAAAGAAAAGTATTCTGTTGAAGCTGCAGATGATTTTGTTGATGCAAGACCCGTCTTGTGTCCGCCAGTCTTAACACAGGATGGATTTATATTTATTCTTACTAACAACAAAGTGTTTTGTATTAAAGACAAGAAACTTATCTGGTCTAAATTTATAAGAGATATAAGCTTTGCAACGGCATTTGCTGATAACTCTGTTATTATTGCTGCAGCAAATAAGTTGATAAGACTTGATGCAAAAGGAAATGAATTGTTGAACTATGAAGCTGAGGGAAAGATTTCTGCACCGCCTGTTTTAGATGATCAGGGAAGACTGATGTTCTCTACAAAAACAACTGTTTATCTAATGGAATAAAAATGCCAGACCACAAAGGAAATACAGGTAAAATAAATAAAATTGAGCTCAAGTCATCAATTGATCGCGTTGTTTGGACATCTGGTGTTGGATGCAATGGCGCTGAAGTAGGACTTGAGATAAATACACATTTTGTTGGAAACGGTTCAGAAGTTAAAATAGAAATATCTGATGCTTCAGGTAAAGTGTTTGATACAATTAAAACTAAAATTGCAGGCGATCATTTATTAACCAAAGTCAAAGTTCCTGACAAAGCTAAAGATGAGTTGTATGCTGAAGTAAAACTATCAAAACACGGATTGAGCAAAAAATCCAATTGCATGTATGTTTATCTGCCGCCGCAAATAAAAAATTTAAAATGGGATAAGCAGGAAGCTAAAAGAGGTGATGTATTAAAGATATCGGCAGATGTAACAAATACTTATGAAGGCGCCGAAGCAAAGGTCTTGATTTTTGAACACGATGACGATGGAGCGCACGATTTAATAGCAACATTGAAAACAACTGTAAAGAATCAGAAGATAGAAATTGATTGGGAGTTTCAATATCAGGACAAAACTAAAAATATACCAAGCGATAACGAGACAGAAAGAGGATATAAAAATCCGGAGTATTTTTTCAGAGTTGATATAGGCGGTGTATTTGCTGATTCAGAATTATTGAAGTTTAAGGATTGGATTGAAATTAAGCTAGAAGACCAGGAAGGAAATCCAATGAAAGATATTTCATATAAGATAAATTTTTCTGATGGAAAAAATAAAGAAGGAAAATTGGATTCAAATGGATATGCAAAGGTTGAGAATGTTTCTCCAGGTAAATACACAATTGAGTTTGAAGATGTTAAGGGCGTAGGCATATCAAAATAAGAATTGCCATTAATTAGTTTCTAAATAAACAAGTTATAATATGAATGATGGAACAAGTTCGGGTTCATCCGGTTCTTTAATTGCTTTTAGATTAACTTATGAGAAACGGAAAATTATCGTGGCTCAAGGGCTTGATTTTCGTGATGATGACTTAAGAGCAAGAACAGCCAGAGACAGCAGATATACTGAAGTGCCGTTGGAAGATTTTTTGAAAAATAACTTTACTTCAAATTTTACAGCTTTAGATTCTACTCACTTTGAATATATCAGCGATGATCAACAGGTACATTTTTTTATTGAAATTGTAAGAAGTAAAGATGATTTTTACAAAGCGTTAGAAACTCCTGGTATCCATGTTATTTATGCCGGGCACTCGCGTTACGGCAGAGGAACCTGCTTTGATCCTGATGTTTCTTCTGATAATTATGTTGAAGGCGATAGATGGGAACAAGGCGATAGTAATCGTAATGGAATTTTTCGTCTTGCATTTCCATTTGTTGGGATTCCTTTTTCTGACATTATGCACCATAAGTATAAATTTGCTCCTGTTGCAGTAGAGCAGAGAGCTCCATCAATTAACGATAGACATCCAGAAGCAAAACTTGATTTAAGAAGAATTACTTTGCCTGATTCGTTAAAGAATTATGTGTTGGATGCATTTAAATCTCCTTCAAACCGCTACTGGGGTTTTATCAGAAACGAAAAGCATATTTTGCTTCATGCAGGCTGGGAGAATACTTCTAGTAATCCTTATGACATTGGTGAAGTAGATTTAAAATGCAAAGTCTTCTGTCATTTCGGATGCAGTTCAAAACTCCATTATTGGAAAATTATAAGAAAGAATCCTTATAAAAACTGGGCAAGAGATATTCCGCCTACCGATCGGTTTGCTTATTTTTCTGATAGACCGGGTGATTATAGAGGATGGTGTTACTGGTTGTTTTATATATTGAGTTATTCAGAAGTAAATGCTTATCAATCATGGTGGAACAGCCTTGAGTATGCTAAAAGAGCGACAAATAATTTTCTTAGAAGTAAAAGAGCAAAGTTTCAACTTTACTAAAAACTTTGAGTACACAAGAATGAACATGATTTATATTTTCTGTATTCTCTCTGTCTTCTTATTATCAAGCTGTAATGATTCATCAACAAATGAGGAACAAAAAATGGAAAACAAAAATATCTCATCGCTGCTTAAGGAGATTAAATTAACAGATAATAAAAAGATGGACTCACTGAGTAAGGATATATCAGAAGAATCAAGGAAAGATGCAGTTGAATTAGTAAAAATATTACACTCAGGTAAGGAAGAAGAAGCACAAAAAGCTGCTATGGTATTATTGTCTATAGGCGACTTAGCATTTAACCCTCTTCTGGAATCACTTGATACAAAAAATGCAGACAATTTTGTTTGGGAGGCAGATGTTCTGATATCTGTTTATTTAAATAACAGAAATAAAATAACCTCTGTCCTTAATTCTATGCTTCTTGATAAAAGAAAATTGAATGATTCTGAGCCTCAAGCTCTTATGGAAGAACAACCAGTTCCACGCCGCATCTGTGATGAAGGGTATCTTATGCTGCGCCGGCTAACTGCATTTAAAGAAACTGAAGAAGACTTAATGATAAATGAAAAAATATTTTTGAATATGACTGATGATCAAAAAGATAAAGAAATTGAAAGAATTAAATCTTCCAAAGAATGGATCTCTCTTATTGAACATTTATCTGATGAAGGCATAGATTAAAATGGATATCCCAGAATATTATAAAAAGTTTCAAAATCAGCCTCCTAAAAAAGAGGAAGAGGCTAAGATTCCGGAGAAATCTGAAACTCCTCTTATTGAAAAGCCTCAACAAAAAACTGAACCTCAAAAACAGACTCAGCAGCCACAACAACCTTCTGTAAAAGATAAAACAATTCCATATCAAGGCAACGGTTTTACTTTAGCACAGCTGGAAGATTGGAAAGATAAAACAATTTATACTTTGGAAGGTCCGGTTACAGATGGTATTAAACATAATGTTATTGTTACTGTTGATACAGAACCCGCAACAGAAAATCTTATTGAGTATTCTCAAATGCAGATACAAACATTGGAGAGTGAATTAAAGTCCTGTATGCTTCTCAAACAAGGTGCAACTAAATTAACTAATGGCAGCGATGCCTATGAAGCAATTTTCAGCTGGTATCCTACTGATGATTTAAAAATTTTTCAACACCAGATTTTTGTAATGGGTAATAAAACTGCATATAAGCTTACAGCAACTTTTACAAAACAAACCAGACAAACAATTGGACCAGCAGTATTAAGAATGATGTTGAGTTTTAATTCTGATAAAAAATAGTTGTAATTGTAGTACTGACATTTAATTATTATGAGCTCGGAACAGCCATTAAAAAAAGATGTGACTGATAAAACCATTGTAAGATTAACTATTGAAAAAGGAGAATCTCAGAAAAAAGAATATTTCTTTAAGGAAACCTTTCGTGTTGGTCGGACAGATAACTGTGCAGTAAAAATAGATGACGGTTTGGTCAGTCGTGATCATCTGGAAATTTCTTTTAAAGGAGGTAAATGGCTTATTGCTGATCTTTTCAGTAGTAACGGGACATATCTCGATGGGAAAAAGATAGATCACCTTATTTTAACTGAGCCAATAAAACTCGAATTAGGTAAAAACGGTCCGGTTATAAACCTGGAGTTGATTAAAGACGTTACAGATACGACCGCTGATGCTTCTGATTCTGAAAAGTCTTTACAAAATTATATCCAGCGCTATTTTGAACAAGAAGGTAACAATCAGCCTGTCGGCGATCATACCAGAATGATTCAGCAGGCGTTCAAAGTTGTACAGAAAAAACAATCAAAAAAATACTGGCTGATTATTGCCGTTGTTGCTTTTGTTGGAATACTTGCAACCGCTTATGCTATTTATCAGCATATAAAAGCTAATGAGCAAAAAGAACTGGCTGAATCGATATTTTATCAAATGAAAGGAATTGATATTCAGCTTTCAAAACTATCCTCAGTAATTGAAAATACAGGCAATACTGAAGTTGAACAGACTATTGAGAAGATGCGTGGCGATTATAACAGGATGGAAAAAATATATGATAAGTATGTTGGCGAGCTCGATGTTTATAATCTCAGCGAAGAAGACAGGTTAATACTTAAAATGGCAAGATTATTCGGTGAATGCGAAATTAATATGCCGGATAATTTTGTTGGAGAAGTTAAAACTTTCATCAATAAATGGAAATCTTCTCCAAGATTAAAATTGGCAATTACACGTGCACAGGAAAATAATTATATAAGACCGATAATTGAAGCATTTTTACAACAAGGTTTACCACCACAGTTCTTCTACCTTGCGTTGCAGGAAAGTGATTTTAAATTTGATATTGTCGGACCAATTACACGATATGGATACGCAAAAGGAATGTGGCAGTTTATTCCAATGACTGCCAGACAATATGGACTTGAAACGGGACCTCTGGTTGAGTTAAACCAATATGATCCTTTGGATGATAGGTTTAACGTACCAAAAGCCACAAGTGCTGCAGCCAAGTATATAAAATTTATTTATCAGACTGAAGCTCAGGCTTCAGGTTTACTTGTTATTGGTTCATACAATTGGGGTGAAAATAATTTCAGAAGGCTTGTTAATGAATTACCCGAAGATCCTAAACAAAGAAATTTTTGGAATTTACTTGTGAAATATCGGGAAAGAATTCCTGACGAAACATATAACTATGTTTTCTATATTTTTTCTGCTGCGGTGATTGGTGAAAATCCAAGATTATTCGGATTTGATTTTGACAATCCGTTATTAAGTAGTTTACAGCAACTCAATTAACTCTTTAAGGTTGAATCTATTGAAAGAAAAAAAACAACTTAGTATTAAATATTTCGGAGCTTCCGATATTGGTCTTGTAAGAACTGAAAATCAGGACAGCTTTGGAAAATTTCCAAAAGATGATCTGAATATGTATCAGCCTAAAGGCATTTTGTTTATGGTTGCTGATGGAATGGGTGGTCATAGCGGTGGTAAAGAGGCAAGCCAGACAGCAGTTGATGTTGTAGGAAGCGAATATTTTTCGTTTGATTCTGAAGTAATTTCAAGTGCGCTGTTGTATGCATTTAAAAAAGCAAACTATAAAATCAATCAAACATCTCAGGAGGCTCTTCAATTTCGAAAAAAAGGTACTACCTGTTCAGCTCTTGTAATAGAAAATGATAAAGCACATATTGCCCACGTTGGCGATAGTAAAATTTATAAGATATCCGATGGTAGTATAATTCAGTTTACAAACGATCATACCGAAGTTGGGGAAATGGTGCGTAAAAAAATCATTACAGAAGAAGAAGCAAAAAATCATCCGTCAAAATCTGTACTGATCAGAGCAATGGGTATAGAAGCTGATATTGAAGTTGATTTGATAGAAAATATTTTAATTAGCGGAGGCGACAGTTTTGTTTTGTGCTCCGATGGTCTCGGAAAGGTTCTTCCTGAAGAGATTAAAAAAATTGTATCGGATAATACTGAAGAAGAAGCGTGTAAGAAATTAATTGCACTTGCAAACGAACGGGGCGGCAATGATAATGTTACAGTTGAGGTAATAAAAATTGTTGATGAAAGCTCCGGTGATAATCTGGTTAAGCAGCCTCCTGTAGTTAAAAAGAAAAAATCCTGGTTACCGATTACTGTTTTACTTTCACTGATAATTTTAATCGCAGTTTTTATTTTGATTTATCAGAAAGAAATATTTAATATTTTTTCTCAAAAAAATTCTGTTGTAGTGGATAGCACTATAACAAAAAATGATATTGTAGCTCAGGATAATTCTGATACACTGTTATCTGAAGCGGATAATCTTTTATCCAGAGGAAAACCTGATAGTGCGATGATTCTTTATAATTTTATACTCAATCAAAATCCGCTTCATATTGGTGCGTTAAATGGCAGAGAACATGTAATTCAGAAATATATTCAAACTGGTAATGAGCTGTTAGCAGTTAACAAAAAAGATGAAGCTCTGTTAAACTATAAAAAAGCTTTTACATTTGATCCAAATGACAAGGAATTAAATAATAAGATAATGGTGATTGAAAAATCTGATAATAAGAACTTAGTTAAAGATATTAAAGAACCGAAGGTAAAAAAAGACGAACAGAAAAATGTGCCTGAAAATCAGATAGTAACTAAAGATACTGACGAAAAAGAAGCAATTTTTTCAAACTTTAATTTAAATGATTGGGAAAAGTCCGGTTTATCTGCAAGTGATTTTAAAGATAAGTCGAATGTTCTGGAATTTTTAAAAACGAATAAGACAAAAAAAATCTTTTTTAAGCAAGAAATGGAAGACATTGACCTGAATGTGGATATTCGTTTTGATGATAATTCTAACGAAGATGCGGGTATAATTGTAGGATACAATAAAGATGTTAATAACGGAAACGAAAATTATTATTTATTTTTATTAAATAACTCAAGGAATTATTCTTTAATTAAGGTAAAAAACGGAAAAGAAGAAAATATTGTAACTGGTAAGCAAATTTTTGATAATGGTAAAAAAATATTTAAGATAAAATTTAAATGTCTTGGTCCATGGATTATGTTATATAATGATAATAAACTTTTTGAATCGTATCTTAGTAATAATTTTATAAAAGGTAAATTTGGTTTTTTTGCTGATTCAAATGTTCAGGTTGAATTTAGTAATTTAGTAATAAATTCAGCATTCGAGAAAAAATAAATATAGTATTATACTTTCGGTATTGTAAATGGATTCATTAATTGGTAAAACCATAGATAGCTATCGCATCCTTGAAGTGATAGGAAGAGGAGGTATGGGCGTAGTATTCAAAGCGCTTGATACTAATCTTGAAAAAGTTGTTGCTTTGAAAATGATTGATCCTTTTCTAGCAAGGGATGAGAATTTCGTAAGAAGATTCAAGACAGAAGCAAAAGCGTTAGCAAAACTTGAAAATCCAAACATCGTTGGTGTTTATGCACTTAGAGAAACAGATGCCGGTTTCTTTATGGTAATGGAATATGTTGAATCAATACCATTATCACAATACCTTCAGGAAAATGGTCCGTTCAATATTTCTGATGCAATATCAATAACAAAGCAGCTTCTTAATGCAATAGGTCATGCACACAAAGTCGGTGTAATACATCGCGATATTAAACCAAGCAATATTCTTTTATCCGGTAAAAGTAAAGTAAAAGTAACAGATTTCGGTCTGGCAAAAGTAGTTGAACAAAAAGGACCTGCAAGCACTGTAACACAAGCAAGAGCAGGAACTTTATATTATATGTCGCCCGAACAGGTTAAAGGATTAAAAAATGTTGATCTGCGCAGTGACTTATATTCTTTAGGAATGACTGTTTATGAAATGATTGCCGGACGGGTTCCGTTTGATAAAACAGATTCTGATTTTACCATTCAAAAGATTATTGTTGACGGAGAAATCCCATCACCTGTAAAATTTAACTCTGATATTCCTAAAAAATTCACAAAAATAATTTCCAAGTCAATCAACAAGGAACCTGAAAAGCGCTATCAGACAGCAGATGAAATGCTGGATGATATATTAAATTTTGAAAAAGAATATCAGCCTGAAAAAAGTAAAGGCAAAGCACAGGATGTTACCGTTATTGATCGTGTGGTAAAAGAATCTCCTGTTAAACAAAGCAGTAAATTTGATTTTAAAAAACCAATAATTTTATTTCCAGTAATAGCAGTTTTAGTGTTATTAGCTGCTTCGTTGTTTTTGTTTTTACCCGGAGGAGATTCATCAGATGAAACATTTTTATCAATTGCTACTAATCCATCTGATGCGGATGTATTATTGAATCAAAAATCAATCGGAACTTCGCCGATTAAAGATTTTAAATTAGAATCGGCGGGACAAATATCTTTAACCATAACTAAAAACGGTTTTACATCTGTTGATACTATTCTTACTGTTGAAGCGGGGAAGAAAAAAAATCTTTCATTTAATTTAAATCCGGTTGAGAAAGAAAAAATAAGTATTACTACCGATCCATCAGGAGCAAAATTATTTGTTGATGGAAATCCCCTAAACAATTCACCAGTTGAAAATTATTCAATTAGCTCCGGTAAACATAGGATAAGAATTGAAAAGGTCGGTTTTAATATAATTGATACAGCAATAAATGTTAATAAAGAAAGCTCAAAACAATTTAGTTTTATGCTTATAAAGGATCCTAATTTCAAAGGCTTTGGAATTCTTAAAATTGATAGTAATCCGGTTGGTGCTACAGTAATTCTGAATGGTCAAATAGTAGGAAATACTCCTTATCTTAATAATGAACAACCTGTTGCAGATTATCAATTAGTATTAAGACAAGATGGTTTTGCTGATTATACTGAGTCATTTAAAATTTTGTTAAACAAGACTAAAACTATAAGTAAAAGATTAACCGCCGCAACGGAAACATCATCCGGTCAGTTTGGAAGATTAAAAATAACTACAAAACCTTCAGAAGCTTCTGTTTATTTGGATGGAAAATTCGCAGGATCAACTCCGTTTAATAGCACCAAAACAGCTGCAGGTAAATATAATTTAGTAATAAAGAAAAAAGGTTTTGCTGATTATTCAGAAACGATTGAAGTTGAAGTTGATAAAACCACCACATTTTCAGCAGAATTAATTCCTTCTTCTGGTTCTTTGGTTAAGGTGGAAATCCTGGTTCGACCTTATGGAAGTATTTATATTAATGATGAACTAAAAGCACAGGATACTAACTCGCCTTATAATGCTGAATTGCCTGCTGGCAGGTACAGAATAAAATTAACTCATCCTACATTAGGTTCAACACCTAATATGACCATTAATGTAACAGGCAGTTCTCAAAAGCTTGTTTATGATTTAAGCAGAATAGCTAAGCTTACTTTAATTTCAAATCCGCCATATTGTGAAATATTTTTAAATGGAACTTCAACCGGAAAATATACTCCCGCTCAGCTTCAGTTGAAACCGGGTTCATATAAAATTGTTCTAAAAAAAGATGGTTTTGAAAATTCAAAAGAAGAGAAATATGAAGTTCCTTACAGCTTATATGGGGAACCAAATGACCGTGAAGACAGGAGGGAATTTGAATTAACTAAATCAAAATAAATTTGGTTCAAGAATCTGTCTATGAAATAAATTGATTAATTAAATAAAGATTTTAAAATAATATTTCCAAGGAGGCTCTAATGAAAAAAATAATTAACAGCATAACGTTGATTATAGCAATTATAATTATTGGTCCTATTCTGACATTTAATACTGATTCGGTTAAATTAAATGTTCTTCAGGCACAAACAAAAGATCAATGTACTGAACAGCTTGATAAGGCAGAAGAAGAATATCAGGCAGGGAAATGGACTGAAGCAATCGAATTAATTGATCAGTGTTTAAAGAAAGAAAATGTAGGTGAGCTTGAAAAAGGAAGAGCCTACAGAATTTTAGGTTTGGTTTATATTGCGATTCAATTAGAAAAAGAAGCAAACGATGCTGTAAAGAATCTTTTAATAATGGTTCCGAATTATAAAGTTGATCCTGTTAAAGATCCGCCATCGTTGCAAAAGATAATTGATAATATGGCTATGACACTGAATCCTAAAATTTCAAGCATCTCTCCGAATAATGTTGATCAGGGTGAAAAAGGTTTTAAATTAAAAGTTACTGGGTCAAACTTTGTAAATGGGTCTGTTGTAAAATTTAATGGAGTTTCTAAATCAACTACACATGTAAGTTCAACCGAACTAACTGCAGATGTTTTAACAAGTGATCTTGCAAAAACCGGTGAATATGATGTAACTGTTTACAGCCCTATAATGGGTGGTAAAACTTCTGAGGCAGAAAAATTTGTTGTTCAGAAAGCTTCTTCATTTCCCTGGACCTGGATAGCTGTAGGAGGAGGCGTTGTAGCAGCGGCAGTTGTAGCAGTTCTTACTTTGGGTAGTAAAAAAGATGAGACAACTCCACCTGCAACAATATTAGCTGATCCGCCTACCAGACCTACAAGTCCGTGATTAATATTAAATATTTAAGTAATTCATTAATAAAATAAATTGATTACAAATTTAACGAAGAGATTGAAAATGAAATATACAAGTAAACTTTTAATAATATTTTTGCTTTTTTCTTTACAAATATTTTCACAAGAGAAAAGCAGTTATCAGAATGATGGTAATGACGCATTGGTGCAATTTGTAGAAATACTTAAGCAGACTCTTGCCGATTACGAAATTGCTAAGCTAACAGATTCTTATAATAACTTAAATCAACTAGAAGGTTTAGATTTTATATACTCACTTAATAATAAAACATTAAATAAACCATTGGCTGATAAGAAATTTCTACAAACTGATGAAACATATCAATACTGGGATGGTGTCGCCTGGGCTAATAATAGCAAATATTTATATTCTTATGATAGCAGAGATAATAGAGTTCAATATACCTATCAAAACTGGAATGTTACTGTCTGGAATAATTCCAGCAGGTCTTCATATCTCTATGATTCAAAAGATAATCAGACTGAGCAAATTTATCAGAATTGGAATGGAAGCGGCTGGGATAATAATTCCAAATACATATATACCTACGATCCAAATAATAATATGTTAGAAAGTGTAAATCAATCCTGGGGTGGCTCTGCCTGGACAAATAGCAGCAGGAGTGTTTATACATATAACTCTTTTAATAAGATAACTCAAATTGTATATCAAATCTGGAGTGGTTCTGCCTGGACTAACAGCCAGCAAAATGTATATACTTACGATTCCAACAGAAATTTGACCGAGAATTTGTATCAGACCTGGAATGGTTCAGCCTGGGCTAACTATTACAAGTATTCAAATACTTATAATTCTAATAATAAAATGACAGAACAGATCAATGCAAATTGGTCTGGTTCTGCCTGGGTAAATAGCACCAGATACGCATATACCTATGACTCAAATAATAATCAAACAGAATACTTAAGGCAAGTCTGGGATACATCTGTATGGAAAAATACTGATAAAGTTACATACACTTTTAACGCGCATAATGATATAATTGGTTTGATTTCTCAGAGTTGGGTTAGTAATGCCTGGGTTAATTCTCTTAAATATACTGTAACCTATAGTTCAAGCTTTAAGATGACAGAAATATTAGTTCAATCCTGGGATGTTTCAACCTGGAAGGATTATCAGAAGAGCATATTAAATTATGACTCAAATGACAATAACACAGAATCAATATCTCAGGAATTTACAGGAGGTTCATGGGTAAATAAAAATAAAAGTATTTTTACATATACCGGCGGTCATTATCCTGCTACAATAACGCTTAATACAAGTTATACATTTGCTGATGCTACTCAAACATCAAGTTACAAAATGATTGGATTACCGGGTGCAAATAACTTTCCGATTACTGATATTTTGAGTGGTTCATCAGGGGCAAACGGAGATTGGCGTGCTTTCTGGGACCCGGGCACCGGTGCTTATACAGAATTTGACGGTAGTGCTACTTTTAATTTTACACCAGGTAAAGCTTTCTGGGTAATAAGCAAAAACACAATAAATATAAATCAGAATGTTAATACTGTTAGAGTTGGAGCTGATAATTCTTATTCTATTCCGCTTCATAGTGAATGGAACCTGATCTCAGATCCGTTTAATAAAAATATTTCCTGGCTTGCTATTCAGAATCTTAATGCTGTTACACAACCGATTCACTTTTTCCAGGATGGAAGTTATTCAAATCCTGATAAATTAGAACCTTATAAAGGGTATTACTTTTATAACAGTACGCATTTACCGGTACTTAAAATACCTTATACTTCTGCATCGATTTTACCTAAACAAAATGTGTTAAGCAATAATGATTTGGAGATTGATCTTATTACTAATTCACAGATAAAGGCATCGATAAGTATTGGAATATCTGATCAGGCTAACGAAGGTGTTGATATGATAGATATTTTTGCACCGCCTTCACAATTTTGTGATGTAAGTATAAATCTGGTTAACAATAAACTTGAGACTAACTATAAATACTTGCAAAAAGATTACAGACCAATTATTGATGAAGGACAGGAGTTTGAGTTTAATGTTAAAAACTTATCAGATCAATCAATAGATATGAATATAACAGGAATGGAAAATTTTGCTGATCTCGAAGTCTATCTGTGGGATAAAAGCCTATCCAAACTTTATGATCTGAAGACCTCTTCATCATTTAACATAAGAAAAAATGTTCCTTTAAAAAAATTCAGTGTATTGATCGGTTCAAATGAATACATATTACAAAAACAAACCGGAATGATACCAACTGAATTTAGTTTATCACAGAATTATCCAAATCCTTTTAATCCAAGTACGATGATTAGATTTGCATTACCAAAGCAAAGTAATGTTTCATTAAAAATATTTAATTTGCTTGGTCAATTGGTTACGGAAGTATTAAATAATAAGACTTTTGAAGCTGGTTATCACGAAATAGAATTTGACGGAAGACAATTAGCTTCGGGTGTTTATTTATATTCGATTGAAGCTAATACCGTCGGAGGAAAACAATATATTGCAACTAAAAAAATGCTGATGATGAAATAGTATCGAAAAAGATTATCACTTATCTTTAATAAACCCTGACAAGTTACTGTCAGGGTTTTTTATTTTAAAATTTTGGGAATTAATAAAGGTTACTTTATAAAACTCTGGTTTATAAATTAGTTGCTGAATATATGTTACTTTAAAAATTACTTTTTTATTTATATTCTGTTTCAGATTCAATTATTTATTTAAAAAACTTTTTTAGAAAAATTGTATTCACTAAGTATTAAAACAGATATGAACACCGTGCAGGCAAATAAAAACTGGCTAGTTCTTTATACTCATCCGCGTGCCGAGTTTAAAGTTGAGCGATCGTTAAAACAAAAAGGAATAGAAGTCTTTTTACCTGTAAAGAAAACAATTAAACAATGGAGCGATAGAAAGAAGATAATTACCTCTCCGCTGTTCTCAAGTTATGTTTTTATCTATGCAGATGAGAAAGAAAGATTACTTTCTTTAGAAGATAACTTAGTTGTAAGATGTTTATGTAATGGATCTAAGCCATGCGTTGTTCCGCACTGGCAAATTGAGAGCTTGAAAATGATGCTTCAGAAGAATGCAGAACCTAAAGTGTTTGAAGGTTTGGTGCGCGGTGATAAAATTCAAATTACAAATGGTCCATTAAAAGGTATAAGTGGAATAATAATAGATGCTGATAACAGAACTCAATTAGCCATATCTATCGAACTGATAAACAGAACTGTAATTGTTTACCTTTCAGATGAAACATCTTTTATAAAAGTTTGATTGATACTGAAGCTATTAGACCTTTAATGATAAATTTTATTTTTTTATTTAAACATTTAGCAAATAATATCAGAGATATCAAATGACAGAAAATAAATACAATACTTCAATGCTTAAAAACAATGCATTAGAAGATAAAGTAATTTTAATTACCGGTGGCGGTACCGGTTTGGGTAAAGCAATGTGTAGATACTTTTCAGAACTTGGTGCAAAAGTTATTATTTCAAGTCGTAAAATTGACGTCCTGAAAAAAACCGCTGAAGAAATATCGTCACAAACTAAAAATGAAGTTTTTCCGTTTGCTTGTGATGTTGTTGATTACAAACAAGTTGAAATGTTATTAAAATCTTCTTTAGAGAAATTTGGCAAAGTGGACGCATTGGTAAATAATGCTGCAGGAAATTTTATCAGTCCCACTGAGCGTTTATCAAACAGAGCATTTGATGTGATTGTAAATATTGTTCTTAAAGGAACTTATAATTGCACACTTGCTTTTGGAAAACACTGGATAGAAAGTAAACATAAAGCTGCTGTACTAAATATTGTAACAACTTATGCCTGGACAGGTTCGGCTTTTGTTGTTCCTTCAGCGGCGGCTAAAGCCGGCGTTTTAGCAATCACCCGGTCTCTTGCTGTAGAATGGGCTAAATATGGAATCCGTTTTAATGCTATTGCTCCGGGATTGTTTCCTACAAAGGGCGCGTGGGAAAGACTGCTGCCGGGCAATTTACAAGATCAATTCGACTTTAGTAAAAAAGTTCCTCTTCAACGTGTTGGTGATCATCAGGAACTTGCTAATCTGGCAGCGTATCTGATTTCGGACTTCTCTTCATTTATAAATGGTGAGGTAATTACAATTGATGGCGGAGAATGGTTGAACGGTGCCGGTCAGTTCAATTTGCTGCAAACAATTTCAAATGAGCAATGGGATGATATTGAAAAAAAGGTGCGGGGTGTTAAAGGAAGTTAAAAATATTTTTTATAAAAAAGATAAGATGAAAATTGTTTCAGTCTTTTTCTATAAAATTATATTTTAGGTAAACATAAATATTCCGATATTAAAAATAGACTTTAATATCTTCGTTATTCCTGATGAATATGAATACAACAAACAAAAGATACTTTTTATATATTGCTGCAATAGCCACATTGGGATTAATTATTGGCGGGATTCTGGTTATTAGGGAGCTTAGAGATTATCGTATAAAAGAAAGTAAAAAGGAAATTACTTCAGTTGCCAAAGCACGGATTAATTATCTTTATTTCTGGTATAATGATGAATTACATGATGCAGAAATCATAACATCAAATTCTGCATTATTGAAAAGAATTTCTAAATGGAACTCTGATAAATCATATAAAAATGAAGTCGCTGTTCTCAACTATTTTGATCAGATCAAAACAGAACATGACTACAGAAATATTTCTTTAATTAACAGTCAGGGTAAAGTATTACTTCCTGATACATACTTATTGCCTCAGGATACGGTTATTTGCAACTCTGTTCTCAAAGCCATTTATAATAATAACACAGTTTGTACAGATTTGTTTTACAGTCCGTCTGATGGTCAGAGTCACATCATATTTATTTCACCGATAAAAGGAACTGATCAATTAATTCTTTTTGAGTTTGAAGCTGATGAAGTAGTATTTGAGCCGATTACTGATTGGCCCACTCCAACTAAAACCGGAGAAATTTATTTATCGCAAATTGATAAGGATTCAATAACTGTGATAAATAATTTAAGGTTATTTGATACTACAGACTTAAGGTATAAATACTCAAGCAAGGATACTAACTTAGTTGCTGTAAAAGCCTCGTTAGGTGTTGTTGGTATTGTAGAAGGCATAGATTATCAAGGTAACAGAGTAATTGCTTACGTTGATAAAATAAAAGGGCCTGATTGGTTGTTTGTTGCTCAAATAGATGTTGATGAAATTTTAGGTGTATACAGGATTGAAGCTCTTCTGTTCGCTGTATTTTTTATTCTTTTAATCTCATTGATTTGGTTGGGTATTGCACTTTATTATAATAATCGGCAAAAAAGCTTATTCAAAAGTCTGTGGGAGTCTCAGGAAGAATTTAAAACTACTTTATATAGTATTGGTGATGCAGTTATAACAACTGATATAAAAGGTAAGATTAAGTATCTTAATAAAATTGCTGAAGAGTTAACCGGCTGGAAAGAATCAAAAGCAAGAGGTAAGTTTTTAACAGAGGTTTTTAATATTATCAATGAAGTAACCAGCCAAAAAGTTGAAAACCCGGTAACTAAAGTTCTGGAATCAGGTATGATTGTAGATTTATCAAATCATACAATACTGATATCTAAAGATGGAAAAAAAATTCCAATTGCAGATAGCGGAGCACCTATAAAGGATGAAAGCGGAAATGTTTTTGGCGTCGTTCTTGTGTTCAGAGATCAAAGTAAGGAAAGAGAAAGTCAAAAACTATTAA
>Ga0116185_1000657_pt1 | contig 38514 bp, 27 predicted proteins | sample AD_JPNNA7_MetaG_FD_89754 | JGI IMG/M metagenome (GOLD analysis project Ga0116185, IMG submission 89754) | Active sludge microbial communities of municipal wastewater-treating anaerobic digesters from Japan - AD_JPNNA7_MetaG | ecosystem: Engineered > Bioreactor > Anaerobic > Digestate | place...
AGCGAGTTTGAAATATAGTGACAGCGTCCGGGGCGGGGTACCCCGCCCCGATCGCCAATCCCAAGCTGATTTCGCGGCCACAAAGCGAGGGCAATTACCGGGCAGAAAGAGCGGGCCGCTACAGGAGACGTCTGGGCCCAGAATCGAGGAGCGTACTTGGAACTTCCCGGCACCGGGCAGTGGAAGGGATTGGCGGCGTGGTTGGCTCCAAGAACCGATATCTTTTTCGCACACCTGACCAGCCGCTACATGCTCTTCGGAGAGTGGTGCTATGCGCGGCACTCGGTCGAGTATGACCAATTGCCGAGTTGGTTTCTCGGATTCGACGTCTACGACAAAGTCTCCGGTCGGTTTTTCTCTTCCCCCCGCCGAGACGCGTGGTTTCAAGCTCTTCGCTTAGACCAAGTTCCGAGATTAGGCCATGGCCGTTTTACCATCGCAGGCTTGGGCGAATTTCTGTCGCAGTCACGGCTCGGGGACAAACCGATGGAGGGACTCTACCTCCGATCCGACCAGGGCGATTGGCTTGTTCAGAGGGCCAAGTTAGTTCGCCATGATTTTATTCAATCCGTCGAGCAACACTGGTCCCGTTCCGGCATCAAACCGAATAGGCTCCTGCGGAAGGCCTAGGCATGCCCCCCCTCGCCCCCGGCGCCCCGATAAGATCCCCCCGCAGAGGGCGCCCCTACCCCTCCTCCGGCCCTTCCGGCCCTTCGTCGAAGAGGTCATGCACCGTCCGCACCTCGGGGTGCTCCCGCAGGACGCGCTGCACCGCCGCCTCGCTCCTTTGGCAGTAGGCGTCAAAGTCCCGAAAATGGGGATCGAGGTGCCCCATATAGGTCCGAAAGACCAGGTCGGGCAAGTGCCCCATGGCCTCCAGGATATCCGGGTAGAGCACCAGGGTCCGCTCCATGCTGACGCAAAGGTAGTTCCCGAAGAGCTCCAGGTACTCCGGGCTGTGCCCCAGGCGATACTTGTCATTGATCCGCGACAGACTTTCCAGCCCTCGATCGGGAAAGAGTCGGCGGTTGGGGATGGTCTTAAAGTAGAGGTCGTTCCTCATGGCGTCCAGATAAAAGACCCGAAACTCCGGCATGGACATCACTTTATAGTTGATGCGCACCAGGGAGGCCGAGTAGAGCACGGGATCTTCGTCCAGGTCTATGACCCGGTTCAGGGCCGCCTTGAAATCGGCGATCTGTTTTTCCAGGAGCTCCAGGGCGATGTTGTCTTTCGTGGTGAAGTAATAGGTGAGAAGCCCCAGGCTCACTCCAGCGTCTTCGGCGATGGCACGCATGCTCGTCCTGGTGAAGCCATGGCGAAGGAAGAGCCGCCAGGCCCGGTTCAGGATTTTGTGCTTTTTGTTTTCCGGTTCCCTCATCGTCGCCTCCCCCGCCGCCTTCCCATCGTCCCCGCAGGGACCTTCGCGCGCGCCCGGGGCCCTTCCCGGGGCGCCTTTCGCGCCCCTCCCTCCGGGGCCCCGGAGGCTCCCGCGATTATAATGCCCTTTTTCGGAAGACACAACGGACCCGGGGGCCCGGGGCGCTCCTCCTCCGGCGGCGCGGCCCCCGCCCCGTCGGAGGAGGAGCTTCCGAAAGGGCCGGGGGCCGACTCATCCTCGCCTCGGTGCGGCGAGAGCGGATCTTTCGTTGCGAAGCTTCCGCCGGGGGTCCCGGGCTAAACCTCCTCGTAGCTCACTTCCATGTTCACCTTACCGCTTCTCATCCGAAGCATGGCGTACCCGAGGGCAAAGACCACCACCACCACGTTACCCACCATTTCGTAGGGCTTTAATACGCTAAATAGCAGGGCGGTCTGTCCCAGGGTAGCCACGCCCCCCAGGATGCTCCAGAAAGCCAGGGTGCCCTTCGAGACGTGGAACTTGGACTGGCCCCATATCTCGGGGATCACTGCGGTCATGCGGATCGCCGAGAAGCAGATGATGGCAAAGAGCACGTTGTTCAGGATCACCGCCATGTTTCCGATGGTGGAAATGTTAAACTCAAAAAAGATGGGGACCAGGCTCTCCAGATAGAGCAGCGTGAGGATGATGTAGGGGGTCTTGTACTTTTTGCTGATGGCCCCCAGGCCTGAGGGGAGCCACCCATCCACACAGGCCTGCAGGATCGGCTTGGTGACCCATCCCAGGGCGGCATTCAACGTGGTGGTAAGGGCAAACATGGCGCCTCCCACGATGAAGAAGATATAGACCGGCCGGGGGAGGATCTTTGCCGCCACCACCGAGAGGGGCTGGTTTGCCACTTCGGAGATCGGCAAGACCCCCGCCGCCACGGTGGCCATGAGGGCGTAGAAGAGGGCGATGACCAGGGTGGCCACGATGATGACGAAGGGGATGTCTTTTGTAGGATTTTTGGCCTCGGCTCCCAAGTAGACGATGACGTTGGCACCGCCGATGGCCCAGGTATATAGCGCCCCGGCGGCCAGAAGTCCCTGCCATCCGCCGGTCATGAAGTCCGGGCCTTCGAAGTACCCCGGCTGGACCTGGGGAAGGCCGAAGCATATGAACACCGTGAGGGCCACCACCATGGCGAGGGTCATGAGGTTCTGGACCCGGGCGGCGCTCTGGATTCCCAGGAGGTTGACGACGTAGAAGAACGTCAGGACCGAGAAGGCTACGAGGGTCTTATTGATCCCCGGGATCATCGCCAGGGTGTAATCCGCAAAGCTCAGGGCGTAGAGCGCCAGGGCCGTCCAGGCCAGGATGTGCACGATGACAAAAAAACCGCTGCACGTCTTGTTGACCAGGAGCCCCAGCTGGGTATAAAAGCCCCCCCTCATGCGGATGGTCCCACCGACGAAGATGTTCGGAATGGATATGAGAATGACGAAGAGGGCCCCCACGATCATGGAAAGGCTGGCGGATCGCCCGGTCATGGCGAGCCCCACGCCCATGAGGGCAAAGATGCCGGAGCCGATGGTCTGGCCGATGGCGATGGACATGAGATCCTTTCTTCCGAGAACGCGATCCAGTTCCTTTGTGGACTTCACTTGGGACACAACGAACACCTCCAAGGGTTGTGGTGACTGGCGTATCGTTTCAAAAGGCCCGATTTCTTCCGTCCCGGTCCCCCGATGGCCGCAGAAAGGCCCCAGGGAGGATCAAAAGCCCCTTACGCCCCGGGCCCGGAGGATCCATCATAGGTGCATCCCCGCGTCATACCCCGATCGCACCGCCTCGAGGACCCGCTGGGGTTTCCGCCCGTCGCCGATAACCAGGAAGTCCGGAGCGCAATCCCGGAGGCTTTCCACCGCCTCGGATCGGGGACGCATGCCCGCCGCCACCACCACCGTGTCGGCCTCGAAGAAACGGGTCGTCCCCGCTTCGTCCACCGCCACCACCCCTTCGAGGGTGACTTCTTTGCACCGCATGTGGGTGAGCAAGGTGATGGCCTCGGGGTGTTTGGCGATCTCCAGCAGCAGGGCCTCCCGGTGGAGGTAGGCCGCGTCGATGGCCACGTTCTCCCGCATCTCCAGCACCGTCACCCTGTGCCCCCGCTGGGCCAGGTCGAGCCCCTCCTCGCACCCCACGAGCCCTCCGCCGATGAAGACCACGCGGGGGCCCACGGTGACCCCTTCGTCGTGAAGATCCACCGCTCGCACCACGTGAGGCCCGTCGATGCCGGGCAGCGAGGGGACGATGGGATCGGCCCCCACGGCGGCGATGATCACGTCGGCCCTCAGCTCTCGAGCCAGATCCGGCGTCAGGAGAGTGTTAAGGTGCACCGTGATGGCCCGACGCTCCACCCGGCGGATCAGGACATCCATAAATTTCTTGAGATCGGCCTTGAAGGGCACGTGCTCGGCGAACTGAATGGCTCCCCCCAGACTCCCGCTTTTTTCGAAGAGGAAGACCTCGTGCCCCCGGTCGGCGGCGGTGATGGCGGCCTGCAGGCCCGCTGGGCCTCCCCCGGCGATGACCACCCGCTTGCGCCCCTCGGAGGGCACAGAGGTGAAAAGCTCATACTCCTTGCCGATGGTGGGGTTCACGGTGCACTTGCCCACCCGGGTGGGATACTTGACGTAGGGGACAAAGGAGCCGCTCATGCAGACGATGCAGCGCTGGCAGGGCGTGATGTCGTCCGCCCTCCCCGTCTTGGCCTTGCGGGGAAGGTCGGGATCGGCGATGAGGGCCCGCCCCAGGGCCACCATGTCGGCCTTGCCGCTGGCGATGATCTCTTCCATCATCTCGGGATCGCCGATACCCCCCAGGGCGGACACGGGGGTTTTCTTCACGGCTTTTTTAATACCCTCGGCCAGATAGACGTTGCATCCGTGGGGGAGGAACATGGAAGGCACCATGGTGGTGTTGGTGGAGGGGACGTGGAACGTGCCGTCGGAGACGTTCAAGAGGTCGATGCGGCCGTCCGCCATCCGGGCAAACTCCATCATGTCATCGAGGTCGAACCCCCCAGGGGTCAGCTCCGAGCCGCTGATGCGGAACTCGATGGGAAAGTCCCGGCCGCATTTTTTCCTGATGTTGTCCACGATCATGAAGGCGAAGCGCACCCGATTTTCCAGGCTGCCACCGAAGCGATCCGTGCGCTGATTGTTCAGCGGGGAGAAGAATTGGTGTACCAGCCAGCCGTGCCCCGCGTGGACCATGCACATGTCCATGCCCCCGAGGCGGGCCATTTCCGCCGCGTCGCCGAAGGCCTCCACGATCTCTTCGATGAGCTCTTCGGTGAGCTCGATCACGGGCTTGCCAAAGAGCCCCGGCCCCCCCGTGGGGCCGTAGGTGTCGCCGTCGAAGTAGCGAGGATTGGCCCGACGCCCCGGGTGAATCAGCTCGATGGAGGCGATGGCGCCGTGGCGCTTTATGGCGTCGGTGGTGTTGATGAGGGAGGGCAACACCTCTTCGTCGTCCAGGGGGACCATGCGCCCATGGGCCTTCCCCGTCCGGGTGTGCACGTTGCTCTCGCCGATGTTGACGATGGCGGCGCCCCCCCGGGCCTTCACCTCGTAGGCGGCGACGTTCTCCCGCGTCAGATATCCCTCGGGGGTCAGATCTCCCATGCTGATGGGGGCCGATTCGATCCGGTTACGCGCCACCAGAGACCCGATCCGGATGGGGCTAAACAGGTGGGGAAATTTTTTTACGACCATGGCCATGACGAAAGACTCCTCCTCTCCCTTTTGGAGCCCGTGGAGACGCAGCCGCCCCGGCGCTGACGCGCCTTCGGACCCCGCGTCGCCATGGGGCACGACAAGACACGGAAAGCCAAGGCCCCATCACTCGAGGATGGGCGATGACTTCGATTTGGAAATCCTGCGCAGGAGGAACTGTACATGTACAAAGACATTCTCTTGTACATGTACAGTCTTGTCAAGCCCTCTTGTACCCTCGGAGTAAAAAAACTTCTCCTTAGGGTACTTCGGTTCGCCCTACTCCCCCGGGGGCGAGGGGGCAAAGGCCCCACTCCCCTTGACACCGGAGGGGCTCCGAGCCACCATGGGGGAAAGGGGCATATCCGAAGGGGGAAGACCGCCCCGCCCCGTCCCCCGGACTCCCCGGGCCAAAAGGGCCCCCCTTCGGTGAGAGTCGATGGAAGGAGCAATGGATAAAATGGCCTACGAAAAGCTTTTTGAACCCATGCGCATCGGCAATGTAGAGCTAAAAAACCGCATTTCCATGGCCCCCATGGGACTCACGGGGCTCGCGACTCCCCAGGGGGGGTTCGAGGAGCGGGCGGTGGAGTTCTTCGTGGAGCGCGCCCGGGGAGGGGCGGGGCTCCTCATCACGGGGACGGTGAAGGTGGAAAATGACATCGAACCCTTCCCCATGCCCTCCCAGCCCGCTCCCCTGGTGAATCCCGCCCACTTCCGCCTCCGGGCCCTGGAGCTCACGGAACGGGTCCACGCCTTCGACTGCCGAATTTTCCTCCAGCTCACCATGGGATTCGGCCGGGTAGCCCCCCCTACCTTGGTCCCTCGCCCTGTGGCCCCTTCTCCCATACCCAACTACTGGGACCCTTCCATCCTCTGCCGGGAGCTCGATATCGACGAGGTGACACGCCTCATCGACGCCTTCGGCGCCAGCGCCCTCATCGCCCGGGAGTGCGGCTTCGATGGCATTGAAGTCCACGCGGTCCACGAGGGGTACCTGCTGGACCAATTTGCCCTGGCCTGCTGTAACCGTCGCACGGACAAGTACGGGGGCGATCTCCGGGGGCGGCTGACGGCGGCCCGGGAGGTCCGGGGGGCCATCGCCCGGTACGCGGGGGAGGATTTTCCCGTGATGCTGCGCTATACCCTCAAGAGCTTCATGAAGGGGTGGCGTCAGGGGGGGCTTCCGGGGGAAGAGTTCCAGGAGTTCGGCCGAGACATGGCCGAGGGGCTCGAGGCGGGAAAGATCCTGGAAGAATCGGGATACGACGCCTTCAACGCCGATGCGGGAACCTACGAATCGTGGTACTGGGCCCATCCCCCGGTGTACCTGGAGGAGGGGTGCTACCTTCCCTACACGGAGGCGCTGAAGGGAGTGGTCTCGGTGCCCGTCATCGCTGCGGGCAAGCTGGGAGACCCCGACCGGGCGGAGCGAGCCCTCCGGGAGGGGCGGGCCGACGGCGTATCCCTCGGCCGCCCTCTGCTGGCGGACCCCGCCTGGCCCCTCAAGGTCCGGCGCCGGGACGTCGCTTCCATCCGTCCCTGCATCGGGTGTCACGACGCCTGCATGAATCGGATTGCCAAGGGAAAGCCCCTTTCCTGCACCGTGAACCCCGCCACGGGGCGCGAGCGCGAATTTGCCCTGACCCCCGCCCGGGAGCGGCGGAGGATCGCCGTGGTGGGCGGAGGCATCGCGGGCATGGAGGCGGCCCGGGTGGCCGCCCTCCGAGGCCATGCCGTGGTGCTCTTCGAGGGCACCGGAGAGCTGGGGGGGCACGTCATCGAGGGCTCCGTCCCGGAGTTTAAGCGCGACGACCGAAGGCTTTTGGCCTGGTACCGCCGGGAGCTGGAGCGGGGACACGTCGACGTGCGGCTGCACCACCGGGGAGACCGAGCGGTCCTGGACGCCGTGAACCCCGATGCGGTGGTGGTGGCCACGGGATCCCTCCCCCTCGTGCCCCCCCTGGGGAAACGTCGGGAAGGAGCCCCCGAAGTCCTCACCGCCCAGGAGGCCCTGCGGGGAGAACGGCCCCTGGGGCGGCGCCTGGTGGTGCTGGGGGGAGGCTTTGTGGGGTGCGAGCTGGCGGTGTGGTTCACCCAGCAGGGGCATGAGGTGGAGCTGGTGGAGGTCCGGGAGGGGCTCATGACGACGGGGGACGTGCCCCACCCCAACCGGATCATGCTCCTGGATCTTTTGACCTTCCACCGGGTGGGGGTGTGGACGGGGGCGCGGCTCTCGCTCCTGGCCCCCGAGGGGGCGACGATCCAGAGCGCCGACGGGGAGCGTCTCCTTCCCTGCGACACGCTGGTGCTGGCCACGGGATACCGCTCCGACCGGGGCATCTGGCAAGAGGTCTCTGGGGCCTTCCCCGAGGCCTATCTGGTGGGAGACGCCCTGCGACCCGCCAACGTGCAGCACGCGGTGTGGACCGCCTACGAGGTGGCGCGGCAGCTCTAGGGCAAAAAAACCCGTCGGGGCTTCGGTAGACCCCGGATCCTCGCCGCTCTCGGCATCGAGAGCGGCGAGGATCCGGGGTCTACACACAGAGAGCCTCCTGAGGGGATTTTGGAGAGAAGCTATCCGTCCCGGTTGATGACGGCGAGCATCTCCCTCAGGACCCGGTCGGCCTCCTCGTAGGGCACCTGGCAGGTGCCCACCCGGGGGTGGCCCCCGCCGCCGTAGGCCAGCATCAGGGCCCCCACGTTGGTGTGGGAGGTCCGCTGGAGGATGCTGTGCCCCACGGAAAACACGCAGAAGGCCTTTTCTCTGCCATCGAAAACCCTGACCGAGATGTTTTGCTCGGGAAAAAGGGCGTAGACCATGTGGCGATTTCCCACGAAGGTCTCGGGGATGCCCCGCAGGTCCGTGACGATGGCATTGCCCTGGGTCCAGGAGTGGGCCAGGATCATCTCCCTGAAGAGGGCCTCTTGGTTGAAGTAGCGACGCACCCGCTCCTGCACGTCGGGAAGACCTAAGATCTCCTCGATGGAGTGCGTCCGGAGAAGGTCCGCCAGGTCGTCCATGAGCTGGTAGTTGGATATGCGGTAGTCCCGATAGCGCCCCAGCCCCGTGCGGGGGTCCATGACGAAGGATAGAAGCACCCATCCCGAGGGGTTTAAGATCTCATCCCGGGTGAACTGAGCAGAGTCGCATTTGTCCGCCATGGCCACCACGTCCTTGAGGTGCCCCAGGGGCCCCTGATCTCCCCCGTAGTACTCGTAGACCACCCGGGCGCAGCTGGGGGCGGGCCACGCGGCGCCCCTGAAGCTGTAGGCATTCATGAGCCCCCGCTCTTCCTCGCTGGAGTGATGGTCGAACCACATGCCGCACCCCGGGACGAAGGGGATGTTGACGAGGATGTCCTTCTCATTAACCTCCACCAGGCCATCTTGGATGTCTTTCGGATGGACAAACTTTCTTTCGTCGAAGAGGTCTAGCTCTTTCAGGAGAACGGCGCACATGAGGCCATCAAAGTCCGATCGGGTCAAGAGTCTCATTCCGTCACCCCCACATAGGATCGCCGCTCATTATACCTCATCTTGGGCCCCCATCTCCCTGCGACGGGCCAAGCTTGCCCCTATCGCCGGAGAAAAAAATCGAAAAAGCTCCCCCCTTTCCGCCGCCAGCAGAGGGCGGCGGGAGGGTTCGTCCGGCTCCCGAAGGACTTCCGACCAAGCCTCGCTCATCCCGCGCCGATCATCGCCTTCGGTGAGGGTCTCCCCCTGGGGAGCGATGGGCCACGATCTGGTTAAACTTTCCCACCACGTCCTTCCCCTCCTCCCGGTATCGGCCCCTTTCCAGCTGGGCCACCAGCTCCGCTCCCACCTCCACCAGGTCGTAGTGCGTCAGGGATCGGCGGCGCAGGATCTCGAAATAGGTCTCGTCCTGGAACAGGTAGGCCTCGGGGAAAACGTCGAGAAGGCGGTTGATCAGGAGGCTCAAGGTCTCCGTGCACATGCGCTCTTCGCTCATCTTCCACACCAGGAGGGATTTGTCGACGGCCATGATGGGCTTAAACACTGCCACCACGTTCTCCTGGGGAAAGGGCCCCAGGGCGTCGTAGATCCGCCCGTCCCTTACCTGGGATATCATAAATCCCATAAAAAACTCCACCATGCGAAGGGGGGCAAAGAAATCCTTGGCCTGGATCTCCTCTTTTAGCCACTTATAGATCACCACATCGCCCTTGCAAAGAGCTCCGCGCTGCATGAGATCCTTGATGTGCATCAACGCACTCCACCTCCTCGCGACGGGCAGATCTCTCGCCTTTTGGAGCGTTTTCTTCCCCCTGCCGGGCGGCGCCAACGGGAGGGTCTCCGGTGCCCATCTCTTGGATTTTCTAGTATAAGCGCCCCTCCTCAAAAAAGGAATCCCGTCGGGAAGCCTTTAATTCGCGAAAGGGAAATCCGCGCCACGCCCCTCGGGGGGCGCGGAGAGCTCTCCATGCGGCCTTTGCCCTCCGGGGCGGGCTCCGTTCGTCCCAGGGGCCACCCCGGAGGCCGGGGGAGATCTCGGAGCCAAGGGGACGATCTAGGAGGGAAGCGACGGAAGACTTAGGAACCCCAGCGCAGGGCAGAGGGGTCGAAGGAGAGCCACACTTCTCGTCCCGGGTGGATTCCCTGGTCGCGCACGGCGTCTGCGGTCATCCGAACCGCGAGGGAAAGAGACCCCACCCCCACGCGCACCAGCACCCGGTGAGGACCCCTTTCCCAGAACATCTGCCCCACGGTTCCCTTCAAGACGTTGCGGGGGGCGCTCCCTCCGGGGGGAAGGATAGATAGGGCAATGGCTTCTGGGGATAGGAGCCCCATCGTGGCTCCGAGGGGCATAGGGGGGGCCATCACCCCCTGACCGTCCTCCAGCACCAGGTGCCCCGGCTCCCCTTCTTTCCGTTCCCACCGGCCCGCCAGCACGTTTTCCGCCCCGGAGGCGACGACGCGCCCCCCCCGGAGCCCCACCGTGCGGCTGGCCACCTCGTAGAGCCACAAGAGGTCGTGGCTCACCACCACCAGGGTGGTGCCGTCCTGGCGCACCGCCGACAGGATGGCGTTCCGCACGGCGCCAGCGCTAGATGCATCCACGCTGGCCGTGGGTTCGTCCAGAAGGAGCACCGCCGGGCGGAGGGCCAGGCGGCTCGCCAGCGCCACCCGCTGGGCCTCTCCTCCGGAGAGGGCGTGCCAGGGGCGTCGGGCGAAGGCGTCGTAATCCAGCCCCACGGCTTCCAGGGCCTTTCTCACCCGCCCGACGGGGTCTTTTTCCCCCCGGAGGCGCACCCCGTATGCCACGTTCTCGAAGATCGATGTCTTGAGAAGGTAGGGCTCCTGCAGGAGCAAGGTGGCCTGGCGCCGGAGCTCCGGCGTGGCGGGGCACGCAGGAGCCCCCCGAAAGAGGAGCATCCCTTCGTCGGGGGGGTCTAAAAAGGCCAGGGTCCGCAAGAGGGTGCTCTTGCCGCTACCGTTGGGCCCCACTAGGCCCACGATCTCCCCCGGGTGGATGGCGAGCTCGGGGACGTCCAGGGCCACTCGGTCTCCGTAGCGCCGCACCACTCCCTGCAGTTCGTAGAGGGGGGTCATATCGTCGCCCTCTGACGCGCCAAGGATAGGACAGAGTTCACGGCGAAGGCCAGGATCAAGAGCACCAGTCCCAGGGCGATGCCCAGGGCAAACTCCCCCTTGCCGGTCTCCAGGGAAATCGCCGTGGTGATGGTCCGGGTGTGCCACTTGATGTTGCCCCCGAGCATCATGGAGACCCCCACCTCGGAGATGACCCGGCCGTAGGCGTTGGCCGCCGCCAAGAGGACGGCGTAACGGGCCTCGTAGAGGGTGGAAAGGGCCAGGCGCTTTCCGTCGGCCCCCAGGGTGAGGAGGGTCAGGCGGAGGCGTTCGTCCATGCTCTCCACCGCATTGGCCGTCAGGGCCACCACGACGGGCAGGGCCAGGATGATCTGCCCCACCGCCATGCCGGAGACCGTGAAAAGGAGCCCCAGCTCTCCCAGGGGACCCCTCCGGGAGATGAAGGCGTAAACCACCAGCCCCACCGCCACTGTGGGGAGGGCCAACAGGGTGTTCACCACCGTGCGCACGCCCTTTTTCCCGGGGAAATCCGCGTACCCCAGGATGAATCCCAAGGGAGTCCCCAGGGCGAGGCACACGGCGATGGAGATGGAAGACATCTTCACCGTGGTGTAGATCGCGGACCAGGTCTCTTCGTCCCCCGTCCACAGCAGGACGAAGGCCTGGATCACTCCCTGGGCGATGTAGTCCATGGGGAAACCTCCTTCACACAAAACGCCGGGGGGTGAGCCTTTCGCACCCCCCGGATCTCATGTCGCCCTCAGACGCCGCCGGAGGGATCTACTCGTCGGCGTTGGGGAAAAAGAGCTGCTTACCTTCGAGCTTGAAGTCCGCGATGAGCTTCTGGGTCTCGGGGGAAACCATCCAGTCGGCGTACTTCAGCGCCAGGTCGTACTGGACGTTGGCACACTTGGCGGGGTTGACGGCGATGACGCTGTACTGGTTGCGCAGGGCCGAATCTCCCTCCACGAGGATCACCACAGGGGGATTGCCCTTGGCATTGGCCTCGTATTTAATAAACGTGCCCCGGTCCGCCAGGGTGTAGCCATTTTTCTCCCCGGCCACGTTGATGGTCTGGATCATGCCCTGCCCCGTGGAGATGTACCATGCGTCCTTGTCCGGAGCCTCCATCCCCGCGCCCTTCCAAAGAACCAGTTCCGCCACGTGGGTTCCCGACTTGTCTCCCCGGCTCACAAAGGGTTGTTTCGCCGCAGCGATGGCCTTCAGGGCCTCACCCACGGCGAGGCCCTTCACCTTGGCGGGGTCGGCGGCGGGGCCCAGGAGCACGAAGTCGTTGTACATCACTTGGCGCCGGTTGACCCCGTGCCCTTCCTGCACGTAGATCTTCTCCGCGCTGGGGGCGTGCACCAGGAGCACGTCCACATCGCAGTTCTTGCCCAGTTCCAGGGCCTTGCCGGTGCCCACTGCCACCCACTGCAACTCAATCCCCGTGGCCTGGCGGAAGAAGGGCTCCATGTAGTCCAAAAGCCCCGTGTCCTCGGTGCTGGTGGTGGTGGCCATGCGGAGCACGGGGGCGGCAAACGCCGCCGTGGCGAGCATCAGAACCAGCGTGACGAGGGACAAGATGCGCATTGTACGTTTCATTCTTTTTCATCCTCCTCAAGGACATGATCTGGACCCCAGGGTCCAGGGGGTTCCTCTCGTCTTCGGTCTTGGATCCTTGGGCCTACTGCGCCGCAGTGAGGGCGGCGATTTCCGCCGGCAGCTTGTCCCGGGGGGTGGCGGGGGCGGGGGTCATGAGGCCGAATCCCCGCTTCTCCAGGATCTGCTTGCCTTCGGGGGAGAGGAGGAACTGGACGAACTCCAGCGCCCGGGCTCCGTTTTTCGCCGACGTGGGGATGGTGAGGCCGTAGACCACGGGCTCACCCCGCATGGTGATCTTCTCGTCCCCCTTGCCCTTGATCTCCACCGACGCCTTGGCGTAGTTTTCCGCGAAGGTGGGATCTCCCAGGTTGATCTCCGCCGGGAGGTCGATCATCTGCATGCCGTCCGCCACGGCGTAGGAACGGTACTTGAGCATGTACCCCAGAGAACCCCACTCCATGAGCTTCTTGACTCCCTTGGCGTTGATCCCGTCCACCACCCGGTGCCCCGGAGCTTCCATGAGGCTTTTTTCCAACCCCGGCTGGCCGTAGAACGCCTCGGCGAGCTGCAACACCATGATCGCCCGGTATCCCCCGGGGTCTTTGTTCGGATCGGTGTGCCCCCACGCCACGTCGGGCCGGGCCAGCACCCGGAACCAGTTCGCCGCCGAAATTTCCCCCGCCCGGGGAGCCTTGGGGCTGTAGGCAATGACCATGGCGTTGGTGCAGAAGAGGAGGTTCCACGTGGCGTGCTGGGGCTTCAGCAGATCTTCAATGTTCCGGTAGTCCGCCGTGAGGTAGAGGTCGCACCCCCCCTTGTCCACGATGGCCTGGGCGAGCTCCACGCTCCCCGCCCCCTTGTCCTGGATCTCCAGATCGGGATATTTCTCCAGAAAGCGGGCCTCCACATCCTTCAGCGCCGCATTCAGGCTTCCCGCATGCCACACCGTCAACGTTTCCTTGGCTCCGGAGACCCCCGCCGCCCCCAGAATCACCGCCGCCGCCAACAACACTCCCATCAGCCGTTTCCCCTTCAAAAAAAACCACTCCCTTCAACATGTTCCGGAGCACACTCCGGCTTTTGTGACGCCGTCTCCTCACTTCCGACGGATCACCGTTCCCACCGCTTCCCCGTCGAGTGCCCGGGTGAGGTTTCCCTCTTCCAGGGCGTTGACGACGAGAATGCGGTCCAGCACCTCGCTCCGTTCCAGGATCTCCAGGCAGGGACGCTCCAGCACCAGATCGTCCAGATCGAGCTCGCGCAACTCCGCCACAGAGATCTCGGGAATAAACTCCGCCCCGGGGTTTTTCTTGGGATCGTCGGTGTAGAGCCCCCGTTCGTCCTTCAAAAAGATGCAGCTCTTGGCGCCGATGAGCTCCGCCAGAAGGAGCGTCCCCACGTCGGTACGGTGCAACGGAATACGCCCCTTCTCCGGCGGCAGGGCGAAGTAGTCGTAGGGGGGCATGCCGTGCATCACGGGAATGCACCCCTGGCCAAAATAGGTGGCGAGCTTCACGATTTCGTCGTGGCCGATCTTGAGTCCCCCCCAGGGGGCCAGGAGAGTGGCCACGAGCAGGGCGTTCTGCTCCGACACCGAGCTCCCGAACTTGGCGATGATCCCTGTGGGCATCCCCAGCTCCAGGCCGATGGCGTAGATGTGGCGACTCCGGGTGCCCCCTCCGGTGGTGAAGAGCATCTTGTGCCGGGCCTTGTTTTCCACGATCTCCCGGGCCAACGCCGGAAGGGCCTTGGCTCCCCGGTCACAGAGGGACTGCCCGCCGATCTTCAGCACGTGCACATCGGGGAAGAGGCGCACCTGGGGCGCCGTTTCCAACTGTTCGGCGAAACTCCGGCTCACCAGGCTCTCTCCCATGAGCCGACTCTTCACATGCAACCGTTTTCCGTCTCGCTCGCGCTCCAGCGCCATGGTCATCCCTCCCTCTTCCGGTCGTTCCTTTGGATTCGTTCCTTGCCGGGCACCGTCCGAAAGGTTCCGTCCTCTTCCCGGTGCACCAAAAGCACCGGAGATCCCCCCAGGAGAAAGGGGCGAAACCACCCGCCTCCCCGAATCAACGCCCCGGGAGGCACGGAAAAGGCGTCCCGCTCCAGCCACACCACCCGCAGGCCCCGGCGCTCCAGCTCCTCCACGGGAACAGCCTCGGGAAGCTCCCGCAGATCCCCCCAGGAAATGCACCTGCCGCGCCACCCCGCCGCCGTGAGCCCCACGGCGGCGGCGGCGCCGATGATGCCGTCCCCCGTACCTCCGTGGGCGGAAAGGTGCACCTCCCGCGCCGCCTCCCGGGCATCGTCCTGGGAGAGCACTTCCCGAAGAGCCCGCTCCCCGAAATCTCCCAGGAGTTTCAGCGCGGGGTGCCCCTCCGGCGCCACGCAGAGCCCGGGGTCGCTCCCCGGGAGGGCAAAAGCCCCCAGATGGGCCGCCCCCAGGGTCGCCAGGAGCTCCCCCGGTTTTTCTTTTTCCCCTTCTCCCTCCAACACCACGCACGCGGCGCTGTTGTGCGACGTGTAGGGAATCCGGGGATCCACCAAAAGCTGCTGGCGCACCACGCCCAGACAGCGCCATCCCTCGGGAAGAGCTCCGCCGAAGAACCGGGCTACCTTCCCCGTGCCTTGGGGAGCCCCCACCACATCCGTATCGTCCATGCCCACAAACCAACGCATTGATTTCTCTCCTCGCTCGGTGGCCCCCAAAAAAAACCGTCTTCCAAAGAATTTATGGAAGACGGCGAGGGACGCACGCATCAGTACGCTCCGGCGACCGCCCTTTCCATTCCGGGAGGCTTTCCCGTTTCCAGGAAAACCCATCGGTTCGCCGCCATGGAGATTCCTCTGTAGGCCAACGAACTCGGAGGTCGTATTCATAGATTTTCAACAATTCTCCGCCCTTTTTTGCGACGCTTCGTAAGGGGGGAGGATCTTTTTTTGCTCCGTTTTGATTTTACGCAAGGAACCGTCGTTCCGTCAAGCAAATGAAGGAAGTCTTTGTTATTGTTTTCTAGGAACAGGGAGTTCCTCCCCGGTGCCCGCCACATCCCCGGCGCCCTCCGTGCCCCCCCTCGTGTCCCTCACCTGCGGGGAGGGCCACCAGGGTGGCTCCCACCGCCTGGGCCATGGATTCCAACTCCTGGAGGCGCAGATGGGTGGCGAAAAAATGGATCTCCGCCCCCGCCACGGCCACCACGCGAAAACGCGGTTGCCGATCCTGCTCTCCCACTTTGCGCCGTTCCCGGTAGAAAATCGTTCCCGCCATGGGCCTTCCCTCCCCACGAAACGCGCGTCCCCTCGGAGGTCATTATACCGCAGGACATCTCCTTCCAGCCCTTTTGCCAGCCCCTCCTTCCGCAAATCCCGGGGCGCATCAGGAGCTTTTCTCCCTTTGTTCGCTTGTGTTCTTCCCCCAAAGTTTTATACTCGGATTTCGGAAGTTCCACCGGCGCCGCCGGCGGAGAACTCTTCAGGGAGAAAAGGGGTGGCATCATGCGACAACGACTTTTGGTTTGTCTTGCGGTCCTGGGCATCCTGGGAGGCGCGGTTTCCGCATCGGCGGAGGGGCTCTTCCGGGGAGATACGGCCAACACGGGGATTTTCCCCGTTTCCCGCCTGCCCCAGGGAGTGCTGGCCTGGCAAATTCCCACCAGCGCCCGCATCGCGGGATCTCCCGTGGTGGCGGGGGGGACGGTGTTTTTTGCCAACGCCGCAGGGGAGCTGGTGGCGTCGGATCTTCGCACGGGACAGGGGCGGTGGGCCCTGCGTCTTGATGGCTCCGTCCTCGGATCTCCCGCCGTGGCGGGGCAGACCCTCTTCGTGGGGACCTACGAAGGTACGATCTTCGCCTTCTCCACCTCCCGGGGCACCACCCTGTGGCACGCCTCCACCAAGGGGGCGATCTTCGGCGCTCCGGCGGTGGTGGGGTCCACGGTCTACGTGGGGAACGCCCTGGGACAGCTCCGGGCCTTCGACGCCGCTTCGGGGCGGGAGCGATGGGTCTTCACCGGCAACGGCTGGTTCGCGGGAACTCCCGCTGCGGGAGAAGGGCTTCTCTTCGTGGGGGACCACGGAGGACGCTTCCGGGCCATTGATCCCGCCCGGGGAACGGAGGTCTGGGGAGCCAACGCCGGGGGTTCCGTGGATCCCTCGCCGGTGGTCTCCGGAGGGTGGGTGTTCTACGGCAGCGACGACGGGCGCATCGCCGCCGTGCAGATCAAGAAGGTGATCCCCAAATGGCAGGTCAAACTGGGGGCGGGGATCGCCTCATCCCTGGGGGTGGCCGGAGGGCTGGTGTTCGCCGGATGCCACGACGGCCAGGTCTACGCCCTGGACGCCCGCACGGGGGCCGTGCGCTGGACGTTTCTCACCGAAGGGCCGGTGCTTTCCTCTCCGGCCTACGCCCGGGGCACGCTCTACTTCGGCAGTTCGGGCGGCACCCTCTACGCCGTGGACGCCGCTTCGGGGCGGGAGCTCTGGCGCTTTGCCGCCGGAAGCGAGATTTCGGGGGCTCCGGTGGTGGCGGAGGGCATGGTGTTGTTCGGCACCGCCGACGGCACGCTCTTCGCGGTGCGCTAACCCCTCGGCTTCTTCAGTTTTCGGGCCCCCGGTCGGCAGGCGCCGCCGGGGGCCTTGCCGTGCCCGCCATCCTCGGGAGGGTGGCGCGATGACGAGGTTTTGGTATGATGGTTCCGGGAGGAGTTCGCCCGGCGCGAGCTCCGATTCAAGGTAAGGAGGATCCGACATGCGTTTTGTCATGGCAATGATGGCACTTTGGTTGTTCCTGGGGTCCGTTTCGGCGGGAGAAGGGGCCCTTCCCCTTCCTCCCGTGCCTGCGGATTCCTACGACGTGGTGGTGGTGGGGGCGGGGACGGGGGGATGTGCCGCCGCCATTTCCGCCGCCCGCCTGGGCATGCGGGTGGCGTTGGTGGAGGAATCGACCTGGATCGGAGGGCAGCTCACCGCCAGCGCCGTGTCCACCATGGACGACGTGCGGCGGAACCGCAGCGGCCTCTACGGCGAGGTGATCTCCCGCATCGTGGCCCACTACAAGGCCCTGGGGCGCACGGTGAACACCTGTTACTGGGGATCGGACACCATCGCCTGTGAGCCCGCCGTGGGGCAGAAAATCCTCTCCGACATGATCGCCGAGGCCCAGGGCGGCGGCCCCGAGGGGACGGGGCGGGTGGAGCTCTTTCCGGAAACCCGGGTAACCTCCGCCCACATGGAGGGGTTTCGCCTCGTGGCGGTGAAGGGGGAGCGGAATTTCCGCCCCCTGGTCTTCCGGGGCAAGGTCTTCATCGACGCCACGGAGTGCGGCGACCTCATCCCCCTCACGGGGGCCCGGTACCGGGTGGGGAATTGCGTCGCTCCCCACATCGACCCCGAAGCCAACGTCCAGGACATCACCTACGTGGCGGTGATCCGGCGCCTCTCGGGGGATCTGCCTCCGGAGCTCCGCATCGCCACCCCCCCTCCGGGGTACGACGACCACGTGGAGGACTTCCGCATCCTGGTCACCAAAGACGGAAGCCCGAAACCCGGCACCAAACCCGTGAACCCCGTGGTGCACAACGCCTACCGGGGGCTTCCGGATCCCGAAAACCCCCTGTCGGTGGACTGCGGCCGGGCCAACACCTGGCCCAACATCTCCAAGACGGGGATCAACTGGGCCAACGACGTGCCGGGGGAATCGGGGGATCAGCCGGGGCTGTCGGTGCGCTACATTGAGGATCGGCTTTTCCGCAAGGCCGTGGACCGGCAGGCGCTGCTCCGGACGCTTCAGTTCCTGTACTATTTCCAGACCGAAGCGGGGGCCTCGAACTGGACCGTGGACACCACCCAGGGTTTCGGCTCGTTCTTCTCCTGCAACTGGGAAGTGTGGAAGGACATGCCTCCGGAGTATGCCTCCGTCCTGCGCCACTTTCCCCCCACCCCCTACGTCCGGGAGAGCCGCCGCATCGTGGGGCTCCGCACCCTCACCGCCGCCGACGTGGAACGGAACGAGAAGACGGGGATGGCCTTCCGGAATTTTCCCTCCTCCGTGGCCCTGGGGGAGTACCCTGTGGACATCCACGGCTCCCATCTGGACCGCTATCTGGAACACGATCTGGGAGAGTTCGAGCACACCTTTCCCAAAAAGTGGCGTCCCAGCAAGGGGGTCTTTCAGGTGCCCCTGGAGGTGCTCATCCCCGAACAGGTAGACGGGCTGGTGGCGGCGGAGAAGAACATCTCCGTTTCCCGCATGGTGAACGGCGCCACCCGGCTTCAGCCCATCACCCTCCTCACGGGACAGGCGGCGGGCACCCTCGCCGCAGTGGCGGTGCAGCGGGGAGTGGAACCCCGCCGGGTGAAGCCCCTCTGGGTGCAGAACGCCCTGTGGCAGCGGCGGAGCCGTCTCGCCATGGAGATCTGGCAGGACGTGCCCATACAGAGCGACTGGTGGCCCGCCGTGCAGGCCGCTTCGCTCTACGACACCATGCCCTCTCTGGGAAAGAAGATCTTCGGCGCGGACTTTCCCATGAAACGGCGCCACGCCATGGAGCTCCTCCGCCGGGCCTTTCCGGGGCACTTCGGCATGGACACCTCCGCCCCGTCCATGGAGTTCTTCATCACCCGGGGAGAGTTCGAGATTTTGCTGCGCATGGGCCTTTCGGCGGAAATGCCGTTACCCCCCACCGCCGTCTATCAGGACGACCTGCGGGGAGAAATCACCCGGGGGGAGGCCCTGGCCCGCACCCTGGAAGTGCTCCTGGCCCAACACTGACATCGGCGGAGACCATCCCGGGGATTTCCCGGGGCACACCCACACGGAGGCAGGGATGATGATGAAAAAATCCGGCATCTTTTTCCGTTTTTTCCCCGTCCTGGCACCCCAAGCCCCCCTTCGGGGGAGAAGGGGGCTGGGATCATGATCCCCCGGAGTCTGGTGGAGCGCATGTTTTCCGCCGAGAGCATCGAACGTTGGAACGACCACCCCCGGCCCCTGCACTTCACCGAAATGGCCAAGCAGGCCCACAAGTTCATGCTGGCGTGGCTCATCGCCCGGAACGAGGAGGAGAACGGAAAAAGCGTGGACTGGCTCGCCCTGGTGGAGGGGGTTCTGTTTGAATTCCTCCACCGGGTGGTGCTCACGGACATCAAGCCCCCGGTCTTTCATCGCATGATGGCCCAGCACGGAGAGAAGATCAACGCCTGGGTCGCCCAGGAGCTGAAGGACGACCTTGCCCCTCTGGCGGGGGGCTTCTACGGGCGCTTCCAGGGGTATTTTTCCTCCACCGCGCCGGAGACCCCCGTCGCCCTGGAGCGGGACATTCTCCGGGCGGCCCACTATCTCGCCACGCGCTGGGAGTTCGGCCTCATCCGGGCCTGGGGGGCCCCCCTCTACGGCATCGACGAGACGGGGCGGGAGATCGACGCGGAAATCGAGCGATACCGCCACCTCCGCGCCGTGGACCTCCTCATGGTGGCCTCCGCCAAGGGAGATCGGCTCGGACTCCCCGCCTTCATCGACCTGGTGGGACAGCTCCGCTTCCAGAAGCGCTGGACCCAGACCCCCCGCATTCCGGAGACATCGGTGCTGGGGCACCTCTTCTTCGTGGCGGCCCTCACGTACTTCGTGCTGGGAGAGACCGGCCTGCCCCGGAACGTGGTGGTGGGCACCGTGCTCACGGGGCTCTTCCACGACCTCCCCGAGGTGCTCACCCGGGACATCATCTCCCCCATCAAAAGGGCGGTGGAAGGGCTGGAAGACTTCATCAAAGACTACGAGCAGGACGTGATGGAAGAGAAGATTTACCGTCGCATGGCGCTGCCCGAAGGGTGCGTCCGGGACCTGCGCCTTTTCACCCGGAACGAGTTTCAGGACCGCCTGCGGCACCCCGACGACCGCGTCACCCCCTACGCCCCGGAGAACGCGGACAGCGGTTGGCCCGTGCTGGGATCGGTGGTGGAGGCCTGCGACAAGTTCGCCGCCTTCGTGGAGGCGTCCCTTTCCATCCGCTACGGCGTCAGCACCGCCCAGCTCCAGACGGCGAAGCAGCGCCTGGCGGAAAAGTGGTCCCGGTGCGTCATCCACGGCTACGAACTGCGCCCTCTGTACGACTATTTCTCCTAAAGGTCCCGAGAACGCACCGCGAAAGGAGTTGGTTTTTGTGAAAAGAGCGCTTCTGGTCATCGACGTGCAGAACGAATACTTCGACGGTGCCCTCCCCGTCACCTACCCCCACGGCTCTTTCGACCACATTCTCCGGGCTCTGGGGGCCGCCCGGGAGGCCCAGATCCCCGTGGTGGTGATCCAGCACTCCGCCACCTCCCCCGAATCCCGGACCTTCCGTCCGGGCACACCGGGATGGGAGCTCCACCCCTCCGTGGCGGCCCATCCCCGGGATCTGCTCCTGGAGAAAACGCTCCCCGGCAGTTTCACGAACACCGAACTGGAAAGCTGGCTCCGGGAACGGCAGATTTCCACCGTCACCATCGCGGGGTACATGACCCAGATGTGCTGCGACACCACCTCCCGCCAGGCGTTTCACCGGGGATTCCACGTGGAGTTCCTTTCCGACGCCACGGGCACCCTGGCCTTTCAGACCACCGTCGGAGCCGTCACCGCAGAGGAGTTGCACCGGGCCATTCTGGTCACCCAGGCCCTGCGCTTCGCCGAAGTGCTCTCCACCGACGCATGGATCGCCCGGCTCCAGAGCGGCGACTGACCCTTACCTCAGAAAACACCCCCGGCAGAAGTGCGGAAGGAAGTGCCCGCCGGAAGGTTTCCCCCCGGGCCACGCTGGTGATGCGGGGTTAAATCTGTAGGGGCGAAAAATATGCTCGCCCCTACATTACTCTCCAGGCACGAGGCAACCCCATGCGCCCCTACAACACCGCGAGCGCTCCAGGGGGAGAGACCCCCGGCTTCCAGACGGTCCCCCGGGCGGCGTTCATTTCCACCCCTGCCGCCGTATTTTTTCGTCCACTTCGCGACGGATTCTCGCGGCATCCTCTGCCGACACCGACACGACGATCCTCTTCGCTCTTTCAGCGGCATCGGCGTCCCCGAGTACACCGGCGGTGTAGTACCACCGGTACGCTTCTTTGTCATTTTGCCTCACGCCCCGACCCCACTGGTACATCTCGCCGAGGTTGCCCTGGGCTAAGGCATACCCCTGCTCCGCCGCCTTGCGGATCCAATCCACCGCCTTCGTGTCGTCCTGCGGCACCCCCCGGCCTTCCCGGTACATACTGCCGAGGCTGCGCTGGGCTGGGGCATACCCCTGCTCCGCCGCCTTGCGGTACCAATCCACCGCCTTCGTGAAGTCCTCCGACACGTTCAGGCCAAACTCGTACATCGCGCCGAGACGCCACTGAACGAAGGCATTCCCCTGCTCCGTCGCCTTGCGGAACCATTCCATCGCCTTCATGTCGTCCTGCGACACGCCCTGGCCGTTCGCGTACATCACGCCGAGCTCGAACTGGGCGTCAGCATTCCCCTGCTCCGCCGCCTTGCGGTACCACTCTACCGCCTTCGCGTCGTCCTGCGGCACGCCGATTCCACCCCTGAACAATTCTCCAAGAACGTCTTGCGCGGCAACGTTGCCTTCTTCCGCCATCCGGACAACCGCATCCTTCGCCGCTCCGGCGAGGCTTTGACCCCGGGCTTCGTCTTTCGGAAGGCCCGCGCCTTCGAAGTACTGCAGGCCGAGATAGGCCTGTGCCAGAGGGTGCCCCTGGTCGGCGGCCTTGCCGAACCATTTCGCCGCCTCGGGTTCGTTCACGGGGACCCCGTCACCGGACCAGTACGCGAGCCCCATCTCAAACTGCGCTTCGACCTTGCCGCCCTCCGCCGCCTTTTGCAGCTCCCCCATGTCCCGTTGCTGGCCTGCCAAAGATGTTGTCCCGCATGTCATCAAAAACACCGCCACAAGAAATCCCGTTGCCCAACGCATTGTTCGACCTCCTCTCAAAGTGTGTACCAGAATAACCATTTTAACATTTCTCTTCATCGCACCACGACCTTACGAAAAGGATGATTCCGGTGGAGAGGTGGCGCCGCCCCCGTGTGGGGCCCTCGTCCGCATCTCCGGCAAGGGAAACGGAAGCTCCCGCCACGGTGCGGAGACGTTGAGGGGGTACGGAGCGCACAAGAACCCCCTGGCCGGAAACGGGACATCTGCCGAGGCAACGAATCTTGACGAACTCTGGACACGGCAAGTATGCCAGAACATGAGAATTGGAAAATTCCTTCCGCCGCTCTTCTCCCGGGCCGCACACGGAAGAGGCCCCGGAGCGGACGACTTCGCCAAGATCGGGGCGACGGAGGGCAGAGGTGCGGAAGGAAGTGCTCCGCCGGAGGGATCCCCCTCGGGCCACGCTGGTGATGCGGGGTAAAAAGAGAGCCGGCTGGAATGTGAGCGCTCCCGGCTCGCACGCCCGAGGAATTTCCCGGCGGGGCGAAAGCCTAGAAGTTGATGTACACCTCAAAAGGCTGAAGAGAGCCGGCTGGAAGCCGGCGCTCCCGGCTCGCACGCCCGGCGGGGTAAAAGGTGACGCGGGGCAAAAGGCGTAGGGGCGAAAAATATGCTCGCCCCTACAACGCTCTCCAGCCACCGCCTTCGTGTCGTCCTCCGGTACGCCCCAACCTTCCTCACAAGATCCCCGGGGGAATGCCCCCGGGGATCTTGTGCTCTTGGGAAAAATAAGCTCAACGGAACTGGAAGGACTGGATGAAGGGAAGGATCCACCCCTGGGATTCCTGATAGCGGGCGGCGGGCACCGAGACGATGACCAACGCCCCCGTGCCGGGGAACCGGACGAAGAGCGTGGCGTAGGCCACCTTGGTTTCCGCGTTCACCGACGAGTAGAGCGTCACCAGGGCTTCCTTGCCCCGGGCGGCGATGCGGGATTCTCCGTGGGGGGTCTTCCCCGACGCCACCTGGGCTTGGAGGTTGGCCACGGGCTCTTCCCCCTCGAAGGTGAAGAAGGAAATCTGTCCTCCGGCGGGCAGAGAATAGATGGCGCCAAAAAGCAGGGATTCCTGAAACGCCGCTCCGGGGGGCAGGGGCACCGTATAGAGTCCCTTGGCGTCGGTGTACACCCCCGCCGGAGCCGGTCCCGTGGTGGTGCCGACGCTGCCCCCGGTGCCCGCTCCTCCCTCGTCCGCAAAGCTCACCGAGGTCATGATGCCGTCAAAGGCCGACGCCAGGGCGTCGAAGTCCTGGGCGCCGCAGTCGAAGAGGAAGCCAAAGGCCCTCCCCCTCTCCACCAGGGCAAAAAACCGCCCCCGGAGCCGATTCGTCCCCCCCGCCGGAGAAAAGCGAAAGTCCAGGCGGCGCCCCTCTCTTCCCGCCAGGGGCACCGCAGCGGTGCCCAGCGATTCGAAGGCGGCGAAGGCGGTGGCGGCGTAGGCCTGCACCCGCTGGAAGTAGAGGTCCACGTTCCCATCGGTGAAGGCTTCTTCAAACACCAGGAGCTCCGCCCGCACTTGGGAACCCTCGGGAAGCAGGAACGATGCCTTCACGGAAGGATCCGGGGGATTTCCCGGCACCCAGGGCGGGGGGACGTTGAAGGTGAGGCGGGGCGTTCCCCCCGAGCTCCCTCCGGCGAGGCCCGCCACCCCTGTGCCAGCGGTGCTCCCCGAGACCGTGCCCTGGCCGGAGACCCCGGTCCCTCCCTGTCCCGCAACGCCCCCCGAGACCGGGCCCTGGCCGGAGGCCCCGGTCCCCCCCTGCCATGCGGTGCCCCCCACCAGGCGCACCCGGGACAGGAGTTCGTCGCTCCGGAGCTTCACCTGGGCGAAGAGCTCCGGGGTGGTGAGCACGCCGAACTGAAACCAGGCCTTTTCCAGGGGCACGTAGGAGACCTCCCGCTGGTAGGTGCCGGACTGTCGCCGCTCCACCACCAGATGCACCACCGAGGGGATGCCGGACACCAGGCCTTCGGCGTTCTTCAACAGCGTCGTGTTGTCATCGTACCGCATTTGCTCCCGGAGGTACTTGCCAAAGCCGGCGGCCTCTTCGACGGTGTCGAAGTCGAGCCGCTTCACATAGAACACTGCGGCGGTCTTGCCGGGCTCCAGGGTGAGATCGCACCGCACCATGTCCCCCGCGTCGGGGCTCCCCATGGTCCACCCCGGCGTCAGATCGATGGTGAGATCCGACGCTCCGGCGCCCCCCGCCCCCAGGAGCACCCCCAGCACCAGGAGCACGAAAAGACCCCTCCGTCTTTTTGGGGCGCATCGGGCCCCGATCCTCCGGAGCCCGAGGGCTCCCCCGCTTCGGACTGCTTCCCCAAGGGTGCGCACTAGAAAAACCTCCTCTCGAATGACCGCTCTCCCCCGCCCCGATGGGGCCTCCGCCGGAGCGAGGATCCTTTCGCTTTGCCTCTCATGGTGCTCCCTTCGTTCTCCGGCCGAAAGCCCCGGGGGCTTTCACGCCGACGAAGGCCGGTTTTTTCGCGGCCGGAGGGCGGGTGCTTGCCTCGCCCCCCCTCGCCTCCGGCTCCTACTGCTCTCTTCCCAAAAGGATGAACGGGGCCCAGAACATGGGATGATTCGTCCGGGACAACACCGCCATCTGGGCCTCCTGGAGGGCCCGGGACTTCGACATCCCCCCGAGCCACCGGGAGAAGAACGCCACGAAGAGATCCCGGGTGGCCTCGTCCGCCACGCTCCAGAGGCTGACGAAGAGGGAGGACGCCCCCGCGTGGAAAAAGGACCGGGAGAACCCCACGAGCCCCTCCTGGTGATTCATGCTTCCCAGGGCGGTTTCACAGGCACTCAGCACCACACAGTCCGCCGAAAGATTCATGCCGAAGACCTCCCCCGCCGTGAGTCTTCCGTCCTGCCCTCCTCCGGGGGCGAGGAGAATCACGCTGTTTAAGGGGCGTTTCGGATCGGCCTTGGCGTGGGTGGACAGATGCAGCACGTCCGCTTCCGGAGCCCGGGCGTAGAGGGCCGATTCCGTGGCGTCCGGCCCGATCAGGAGCTGGGAGCGGGGAAAGAGGGCCGCCACCTGCCGGGCCTCCTCTTCCGCAAAGGGCAGGGGGGGCACGGCGGCGTCGGCGAAGGCGGGGTTGCCGAATCCCACCAGATTTTTGGGCGTGGGACCCTCCCTTGCCGCCAACAGGGCGTAGACGCTCAGGGAGGGGGCGTAGGAGATGGCGAAGCGCCGCACCAAAAAGCCCTCGCCGTCCCAAAAGGCCTGGAAGGGCACGTAGGAGAGCACCCCCTGGGGCACCACCACCACGCGCTCCGCCTTCCGGAAGGGCTCCTCCAGGGGAGCCACCAGCCCCAGATAGAGCCGGGAAAGCTCCACGTAGGGAATCTCGGCCTTGTAGTCTTTCAGGGCGGGGGCCACCGCCCGCACCGCCGACGACACCGCATCCCGGGAAAGGAGCGGGAGCTCCCGGCAGGAGAACTCGTTCCGGGAGAGAAGAAAGACCAGGACCCGATCGGCAAGAAGATGATAATCCGCCACCAACGTGCCCTCGGGGATGCTCTTTTGAATCCGGTCCAGCGACAGGGGACGCACCGCCACCAGGGAGAGGAGCTCCGGCGAAGCCAGGGAGAGCTCGCTCCGCAGAAAGGCCAGCTTGTCCCGCAGGGTCCGCAGGCGGTCTTCCAGAACCCGGGGCACGGGGGCGGAGGCCGCCAGGAGGTCGCTCTTTTTCCGGGAGAGAACCTCCACTTCTCCCTCCAGGGCGGTGATCGCCCCCACCAGATCCCGGTCCTTCGGCAGGAGCTTCACCGTGCCTCCCCCCACCACGTCGAGAAAGGCCCGGGCCTTCATGCGCTCCGCCGCGTCGAAGGCCTCGGCGAACCGCCCCGACCGCACGTACAGATCCATGAGCAGATCGTAGACCTCGTAGCGCCGCTCCATGAACGCCATGCGGTGCTCCACGGAGGCCAGCTCCGACCGGGAACGTTCCAGCACCCCTGCGGCCTCCTCCAGGAGGGGCAACGCCCGGTGCCGATCTCCCGAGGCCACCAGCTCCCGGGCATATTCCAACAGGGAAAAGAAGATCAGGGGGCGGTGCTCCACCCTCCGGGCGATCTCCACGCTCCGGAGAAGATCCTCCACCCCCAAGGCCCGACGTCCCGCGGCGCACCGGGCGTAGCCCCGGTTTGCCCGCACCAGGGCTTCTCCCACGAGATCCCCCCGCGCTTCGTACTCCCTGAGGGCCTCTCCCAGGGCTTTGTCCGCGTTGTCCCAGGCCCCCATCTCCACGTTCAAGTTCGCCACGTTCACCAGAAGGTCCGCCCCCTGGCGATCCATGCCCAGGCGCTGGCAGAGCTCCAGCGCCCGGCGGTAGTACCCCTCGGCCTCGGCCAGATACCCCAGCCGCCGGGCCACGATGCCCAGATTTCCCAGAATCCCCGGCTGGGAGCGCACATCTCCCCGCTCCTGGGCCAGCTCCAGAGCCCGGCGAAGGAGCTTGTCCGCCTCGGCCTCCTGCCCCAGCTCCTGCCGGAGGGTGGCCCCGTTGATCAGCACCCCCACGTCCTCGGGGACGTCGTGACCCATCTGAAAGTCCAGGGCCTTCTCCAGATACTCGCTGGCCTTGCCGTACTCCCCCCGGGCAAGAAAGAACGTCCCCAGATTGTTCCAGGCCCAGAGCCTCCCGGAGCCCAGATCCAGCGACACCGCCAGCTTCTCCGCCCGCTGGAGATCCCCCAGAGCTCCGGCGGAGTTGAAAAGCCCCTCCGCCAAAAACTCCGCCCGGTTCAACCGCACCACAAACTCCAGCCAGGGGGCCCCCCGGGCCTCGTCGAGGGCCCGGTCAAACCACTGCCGGGCCTCGTCGTGGCGCCCCAGCAGATACCGCCCCCGGGCGTTGTGGTTCGCCGCCAGCCCCCGGATTTCGGGGTTGTCCAGATTTTTTCCCAGAGAAAAAGCCCGCTCCCAGAAGGCCACCGCCCCGGGCACATTTCCCCGGTGGTAGGCCCAAATCCCCTCTTCCAGGGCCCCCACACTCGCGCCGTAGTCGCTGGACGCGGCCCGGGCCAACGCCTGAAGGCGGTCCAGCCGCTCCCGGCTTCCGTTCCAGTCCCCCATGCCCTGGGAAGCCCGGATGGCCACCGCCAAAGCCCGCAGGAGCCCCTCCCGGTCTTTTCCCTGTTCCAGGAACTCCGCAGCCCGATCCGCCGCCCCCCGGGCCTCGGCGTCCCGCCCCCGGCGCGAGAGCACGTAGCCCCGCACCACGAGCTCTTCTCCCCGCTCCCGGGCGCCTCCGGTGGAGGAGGGCAGGAGCCGGAAGGCCCAGGCCTCCGCTTCCGCGTCGTGCCAGCGCCCCTGATACACCAAGGCCATGATCCGGCGGCGGAGCTCCTCTCGGCGACGGTCCACCTCCTCCGGCCCCGGGGCGCTTCCCAAAAGCCCCCCTCCGTCCGGAGAGAGCGGGGGGGCCCCCGGCGTTTCTCCCGCCGCCCCCCCCGCGAGCCAGAGGAGCACGGCCATGAGGCACAGGGTCTTCATGCCCCGCCTCCTAGTCCTTCTTGGAAGGTTTGCTCACCGAGGCCTCGTAGGACGTGATCATCCGGTTGAACACGCTCTGCAAGCGCTGGTCGAAGACCTCCCGGGGAGCGGTGCACACCATGGCGGTGCCCAGGGCGAAGGGCATGCCGCCGGACATCTGGGACGCCATGACATAGGTCTGCACCATGGCCATCATGGCCCGCCCCTGGAACGTCCCCGCCAGAAGGAATCTCCCGAAGGTGAGGGCGTAGCCGCTCCCCTGAAAGGTGGGGTCCTCCCGGAACTCCTCGCGGACCACCGCCAGATCGGGGACGTTCGACGTCAGAAGGGTCGCCACCTGAATGGCCAGATCGCGGGCGGAAGACACCTGCACCGTGGCCCCCGGGGCGATGGTGAAGCACACCATCCCCGAGGCGTCCTCGGCGAAGGTCACCGTGCGGTTGAACGTGTCCACCTGCACCATCCATTTTCCCGGATATTCCAGCCGCCCCAGGGGAAACTGGCTGAAGCCGAAGGCCGTGGAAAGATCAAAGGTTTTCCACACCGCCAGATCGCCCACGGGGGTCTGTCCCAGAGCTCCCAGCCCCCCCGTGCCGCCCACCAGAGGCGCGGGACTCGGCGCCGCGAGGAGGGGATTTCCCAACAGCCCCCCCGTGCCCTGTCCTCCCACGAGGGGCGGGTTCCCCGTCGCTCCCCCCGTGTCCTGCCCCCCCACGAGGGGCGGGAGCTGCCCTCCGCCGGACGTCGCCGGAGAAGGGGCCGGAGCAAAGGCCCCGGAAAGGGAGGGGAGGGTCCCCGTGCCCCCCGCCGCCCCCGCGTCGGGGGTGGTGGGCAGAGAGGGCAGGGTGCCCTCGGCGCCGCCCCGGAGCGCCCCCGGCAACGCCCTTGTGCCCCACTCCTCCAGAGGCGTGAGGAGGGAAGGCCCTCCGCGCCGCCGCCAGGCCTCCGAGGGCACGCCAAAAACGATCACGTCGCCGGTGGCGAGGCGCACCTCCACCCCGGAAGGAACCTCCGGGGCCCCCGCGCCCCCCCGGAGCGCCGGCGCCCCCAGGACGTTCCCGCCAAAGATCAGGGGATGGGCCACGGAATCCGCCGCCCCGGCTCCTCCGGCCAGCAGCGCCACCGCCGCCAGCGCCCCCAAGGCTCTCCGCCCGCTTTTTCGGGCTCCATCGCTCCAGAAAGAGATTTTCACGATTGATCCACTCCCCTCCGGCCCCACCGTGCCTCCATGTCAAACCTTGCCCACCGAGCCCGGCCCGGAATGTTTCCTCCCGGCCCGGGCCACGACGCGCCTTTCCATCCGCTTTTTTCCGGGAGCCTTCGCCTCCGGATGAGAGCCAGTATACGCCGGAGAGCGGAGCGCCGCATCATCTTTTCTCCCTTTTTTCTGGAGAAACCGATGGGGTGTTTCCGGAAGATGGTTTTTTTTCGTTTTACGGGTAAAATGTGGAACACACATCACCCCGCCCGGAGGAAAAAACCATGGGAAATGGCTCCAAACCCTTGCGCCTGCTGCACACCTCGGATTGGCACATCGGACACGCCATCTACGGCCGAAAACGGTACGCTGAATTCGGCGCCTTTCTGGACTGGCTCGGCGAAATCCTCGTCCGGGAGGACATCGACATCCTTCTGGTGGCGGGGGACATCTTCGACTCCAGCGTTCCCAGCCACCGGGCCCAGGAGCTCTACTACCGCTTTCTCCGCCGGATCACCCCTTCTTCCTGCCGCCATGCGGTTCTCGTGGGGGGAAATCACGACTCCCCCTCCTTCCTCGACGCCCCCCGGGAGCTCCTGCAATCCCTTTCGGTGCACGTGATGGGAGCTCCGGGAGCGCGCCGGGAGGACGAGGTGAAAATCCTCCGGAATCCCCAGGGCCATCCCGAGCTCCTGGTCTGCGCCGTGCCCTATCTCCGGGACGGGGACCTCCGCACCGCCGAAGCGGGAGAAACCCCCGAGGACAAGGACCGCAAGCTCGTGGAGGGGCTCCGGGCCCACTACGCCCAGGTCGCCGCCCTGGGAGAGGAGATCCGGCAACGCGAAGCCCCCGGTGTTCCTCTGGTGGCCCTGGGGCACCTCTTCGTGGCGGGGGGCACCTCCGCCGAGGGGGATGGCGTGCGGGAGCTCTACGTGGGCTCCCTGGCCCGGGTTTCGGAGGACATTTTCCCCCAAAATCTGGATTACGTCGCCCTGGGGCACCTCCACGCCCCCCAAAGGGTGGCCGGGGCGGAAACCCGGCGCTACAGCGGCGCCCCTCTGGCTATGGGCTTCGGCGAGGCCACCCAGCAAAAAAGCCTCTGCCGGGTGGAGTTCTCCGGCCGGAGGGCCTCGGTGGATCTTCTTCCCGTGCCGGTTTTCCAGCGCATGGAACGCCTGCGGGGATCGCTGGAGGAGATGCTTTCCCGCCTCCGGAACCTCGCCGCCGAAGGAAAATCCGTGTGGCTCGAAGCGGACTACGACGGCGAAGAGATCCAGGGAGATCTGCGGTCCTCCCTGGAAGAGGCCGTCTCGGGCACGGCCCTCGACCTCCTCTGCGTGAAGAACCGCCGCCTTCCGGCATGCGTCCTCTTCGGCGAGGAGGAAGACGGAGCTCTGGCGGACCTGAACGAAAACGAGGTCTTTGAACGCTGTCTTGAAGAGGCCTCGGTGGACGAAAGCCAGCGGGAGGAGCTCCGCCGGGCCTACCGGGAGATCCTCCTCTCCCTGGCCCAGGACGACCCCCTGGGAGAAGAAAGGAGCGGCGCGTGCGCATCCTCCACATCCACTTCAAAAATCTGAACTCCCTGCAGGGAGAATGGACCGTGGACCTGACCCACCCCGCCTACGTCTCGGAGGGGATCTTCGCCATCACCGGCCCCACGGGGTCGGGCAAGTCCACCCTGCTGGACGCCCTCTGCCTGGCCCTCTACGGCGCCACCCCCCGCCTGGGACGGATCACCAAAACGACGAACGGCATCATGTCCCGCCAGACCGGAGAGTGCTTCGCCGAAGTGACCTTTGAAACCCCCCAGGGGTGCTTCCGCTGCCACTGGAGCCAACGCACCGCCCGGAAGAAGGCCGGCGGAGAGCTCCAGCAGGCCAGGCACGAAGTCATCGACCACGCCACGGGGAACGTCCTCGAAGAAAAGCTCTCGGAGGTGCCTCGCCGGGTGGAAGAGATCACGGGGCTGGATTTCCGGCGCTTCACCCGCACCATGCTCCTCGCCCAGGGAGATTTCGCCGCCTTCCTCCAGGCCTCTTCCGACGAGCGGGGCCCCCTGCTGGAACAGATCACGGGGACCGGCATCTACACCGAGATTTCTCAGCGCGTGCACGAACGCCGGGGGGAGGAACAGAAAAAACTTGACGCCCTCGACAGCGTTCTGCAGAGCACGAAGATCCCCGACGAAGGGCAGGCAGCGGCGTGGCGCCACGACCTGGAGGAAAAAAAGACCGAAGAGCCCCGCCTCCGCCAGGACATGGAGGACAAGAAGCACCGCCTGGACCTCCACGACCGTCTGGCCCACGCCGAGGAAGAACTGGAGAAGGGCGAAGCGTCGCTCCAGGAATGGACGAACCGGGCCGAAGCCTTCGCCCCCCAGGAAGAGCGCCTGGCCCGGGCCCTCCAGGCGCTGGAATTGGCGAGCCTGCACGGCGCCCTGGAGCGCCTCCGAAAAGACCGACGTGCGGAGAGCGACCTTCTGGAAGACCTTCGGCTCCGCCTCCCCGAACTCGACGAAGCCCTGCACCAGGCGGACGAGGCGTGGCAAATAGCCCAAGCCTCCCTCCAGGACCTCAAGGCCCGGGAGGCCACCCTCCGCCCCCTGTGGCAGCGCGTCCGGGGACAAGACCTCCAGCTCCAGGAATGGGAAAAGGTCCTGGGCACCCGGGAGGCGGAACGGGAAACGCAAAAAAAGAATCTGGAAACCCTGGAGGAAAACCGGACGAAAGAACAACGCCTCCTCGACGAGGAGACCGCCACCCGAAAGACGCTGGAGCGCGAGCTGGAGCAAAACGCCGCCGACGGCGCCCTGGGGGAAGCCCTGGGAGCCCTCCTCGAACGGTTAGACGCCCTTCAGGACCTCTCTCGCCAGAGCGCCCGCCGGTACCAGGAGGAGGCGGAGGCGGAAAACCTCCACGCCGCCGCCGTCGCCGAGCGCCAGCGCCGGGACCAGCTCCTTCAGGAGCGGCAACAAGCCCTCGCCACCCTGGAGGACGCCGTGGCCCGGAGGAGAAAAGCCCTGGAGGATCTCCTCCAAGGGCGTTCTCTGGGAGAATGGCGGCAAAGTCTGGAGCGCCTGCGGGAACGCCGCGCCCTCCTCGACCAGGGCATCCAGACCCTCCAGCTCCGGGAAAAACACCAGCTCCTGCTGGAAAACGCCCGGCAGCGCGCCCAGGAACTCACCGACGGCGAGGGCGCCCTGAAGGAAGATCGGCAACGCACCGAAGCGCGTCTGGAAACGCTGGCCCGGGAGACCGAACTTCTGGAGATCCAGAGGGACCTGCTCCTGCGCATCCAGGCCCTGGAGGACCAGCGGAAAGAGTTGCGGGACGGAGAACCCTGCCCCCTGTGCGGCGCCCGGGAACACCCCCTCGCCTGGGGCCAGCTCCCTCCCCCCTACGCCGCCGACGACGACCTCGCCCGGAGCAAGCGGGAGCTCCAGGAGCTCCACGACCGCCGGGCCCGGATCACGAACCAGCAAGGCGCCGTGCAGAAAGATCTGGAGAGGAACGTCCAAGACCAGGAAGAGGCCCGGCAAAGCATCGCCGAGGCCGAGCAATCTCTCCGCCGCATCTGGGAGCAACGGGGCGAAGAGGTTCCCCAGGATCGCTGGGAAGCCCACGCCGAACTCCGGCGGCGCGAGGAGGACGAAGCCCTGCGCCGCACCGAGGACACCGTCATCCGGGGGGACACCGAAGAACACGAGCTGGCGAAGCGGGGACAGGATCGGGAAGAACTCCGGGAATTCGCGGAAGCCGCGAAGCTCAATGCCCAGAAGGCGGCTCACGACGAGGCCTCCGCCCTCCAGGCCCTGGAAGCCGCCCGGAGGGCAAGGAGCGCCCACGCCACCAACGTGGACCAGGCCCGGCGGGACCTCCGCCAACGCCTCGCCCCCTGGAACGACGCATCCCTCGCCGAGGAAACCCTGGAGGACGTCCGCCAAACCCTCCGCGCCCGCAAAGAGCGGTGGGAACAGCACCACAACGAAAAGATCCGCCTCGACCAGACCATCCAGATGGGACACCACGCCCTGGAACAGTGGACACTCCGGATCCGCGAGGCCACCGACACCCTGGCCCGCCAGGATGCGGACCTGGAGGCCCGCCGGGGAGAGCACCGCCTTCTGGAGGAGGAACGGAAAAACCTCTTTCAGGACCGCCACCCCGACGAGGAAGAGCAACAGTTTGTCGAGGCCCTCACCCGAGCGGAAGAGACCCTGGCCCTCCGCCGCAGGGACAAAGACCAGGCCCTGGAAGGGCGAAACCGGGCCCAGGACCGCCGGGACACCCTCAACCGTTCTCTGGAGAATCGGGACCGAGACCTCGCCTCCGAAGAGGAGCGTTGGACCCGACGCCTTCAGGAAGGGGCCTTTCTCCACGAAGAGGACTTCCTGGCGGCGAACCTGGAGGAACCCCAACGGCGCGCCCTCGCCGAGGCGTCGCAACTCCTGAAGGAAGAAGGGGCCGCCCGGAAAAGCACCCTGGAGCGCCAGCGGCGGCAGCGCGACGAACTGCGGGAACTCCAGGGAGATCCCGTGCTCCGGGAAGAACTCCTGCGGGAGATCGCCGACCTCGAAACGCTCCACGGCGAAGCACAGCGGGCCGTGGGAGTCCTTGAGGAAAAGCTCCGGGACCTCGACACCCTCCGGCAAGAGCACCGGGACCAGCAAACCCGGTGCGAGGCCCAACGGCGGGAACTTCGCCGGTGGGAAAACCTGCACCACCTCGTGGGATCCGCCGACGGCAAGAAGTTCCGCAACTTCGCCCAGGGATTGACCTTTCGCGCCATGATCGGCCACGCCAATCACCAGCTCCGGAACATGACGGACCGCTACGTCCTCGTGCAGGAGCGCCAGGCTCCTCTGGAACTCGCCGTGGTGGACACCTACCAGGGGGGCGTGGCCCGTTCCACCAAAACCCTCTCCGGCGGCGAGAGTTTTCTCGTGAGCCTGGCCCTGGCGCTGGGGCTCTCCCACATGGTGAGCCGCCGGGTGCGGGTGGACTCCCTCTTTCTGGACGAAGGCTTCGGCACCCTGGACGACGACGCCCTGGACACCGCCCTGGAAACCCTGGCGGGATTGCATCGGAGCGGCAAACTCATCGGCGTCATCTCCCACGTCCCCGCCATCCGGGAACGCCTCGCCGCCCGCATTCAGGTGATCCCCGGCCCGGGGGGCAAGAGTGCCCTCCAGGGACCGGGATGCGGCGCGAAGTAGGGCAACGCCCCCAAAGGCCCTTCCTGCGGGGATACCCCCCCGGGATCGGAAACTCACTTCTCAAGGAGGAATGCCCCATGCGAACGCTCAAAGTTTTTGGAATCCTGCTCTGGGCCGCCGCCCTTTTGGTCCCCCTCCGGGGGAACGCCGCACCGCCCCCGACGGAGTACATCATCCTGTACCGGGACGGCACCCTGGCCCTGCTGACGGACCGCCCCGACCGAACGCCCCACGCGGTGTCTCCCCACACCGCCCAGGCCCTTCTGAAGGCCAAGCCCTACCTCGTCCCCCAGGGAGATTTTTCGTCCCGCCTCGAAGCGGCCCGGGCCGATCCGGACGTGCGGTACCTGGAGCCCAACTTCCCCGTGGAGCTCCTGGAGGTGCCCAACGACGAGTACTACCCCATGTTTCAATCGAAGATCATGGAGAGCCTGGACCTTCCCGGAGCCTGGCACCACACCACCGGGAACGCCGATGTCATCGTGGCGGTGATGGACACCGGCATGCAGGGATCCCACCCCGATCTGGGGCCGAACCTCTGGGTGAACCCCGGGGAGATTCCGGCCAACGGCGTGGACGACGACCGCAACGGCTACGTGGACGACGTGAACGGATACAACACCTTCGACGACAACGGGAACGCCTCGGACGACCTCTTCGGCCACGGCACCTCCGTGGCGGGGATCATCGGGGCCGTGGGGAACAACGGCTTCGGCGTGGCGGGGATGAACTGGACGGTGCGGATGATCTCCGTGCGGATGTGGGGATCCGACCCCCGGGCGCCATCGGACCGATACAACGTCATGAAGGCCTATCAGTATGTGTTGGCGCTGAAACGACACGGGGTAAATATCCGGGTGGTGAACGCCTCTTTCGGGACTTCGGAGGGAGGGCCCGGAGGCATGGAGGAGCACTTTGTCCGGGATCTGGAGGCCGAAAACGTCCTTTTGGTGGCGGCTTCGGGGAACGACGGCCGAAACACCGACGCCACCCCCGTGTACCCCGCCTGTTTTTCCGCGGACAACGTGGTGAGCGTGGGAGGCGTGGACCCCCAAACCTGGACCCGATGCAGCTTCTCCAACTACGGCGCCCGCACCGTGGACCTCTTTGCCCCCGGGAACGGAGTTCTCACCACGGGGCGGGAATTCAACTTCCGGGTTTTTTTGGGCACCAGCAGCGCAGCGCCCTTCGTCACCGGCCTGGGGGCCCTGTTGTGGGCGGCGAGTCCCGACGCCTCCATGGCCCAGGTCCGGGACGCCCTCCTCAAAGGAGTCACCCTCTCCGACGCCTTCGCGGGGAAGTGCGTCTCCGGAGGGATCCTGAACGCCCGGGGAAGCATGGAACAGCTCCTCTCCCCCCCCGCGCCTCAGCGAAGCAGCTCCGGGGGCGGCTGCCAGGGCTTCGAGGCCTCGGGGGCCCTCCTGCTGGGAGCCCTGCCGCTCCTGTGGCGGAGGAAAAGGTAGGCCGGGGGCGCGGAACCGCCACATCGCCGGGGTTCTCTTGACGCTCCGAGGCCTTTGATGATACCCTGCCTTTGTAAAGATTAGCCTCGGAAGGGTTGATGAGAAAATGAAAAGACTTCTGATGGCGCTTCTGGTGGGGCTTCTGGCGGCTTCGGGGGCGGGGGCGGAGGGGAAAAAAATCACGGCGGCGGCGGATCCCTGGCCCCCCTTCACCGACCCGAGGAGCCCCACCCAGGGCCTTTCGATGGAGATCCTGCGAGCGGCGGTGGGCCCCCAGGGATACGAGGTGGAGTTGCGCTTCATGCCCTGGACCCGGGCGGAGGAGAGGGTGACGGCGGGAGAGATCGACGTCATCCCCAGCACGTGGACCACGGAAGAGCGCCGAAGGCGCCTTCTTTTCAGCGAGCCCTACGCGATAAACGAGGTCAAATTCGTCAAGAGGAAGGGTGACCCCTTCGAGTACGAGGGGATCGAGAGCCTGAGCGGCAAGACCGTGGGCATCGTGCGGGGCTACGGCTATCCGGAGGCCTTCAAAGGGGCCACGAACTTCCGGCGCAGGGAGGCCAACGATACCCTGAGCAACGTCAAAAGGCTCGTCTTCGGCCTCGTCGACCTGACGCTGGAAGACCGCATCGTGCTCGTCGACACGCTGAGAAAAAGCGATCCTGCCCTGCTCGACGAGATCGAGCTCACGAAAAACTCCCTGTCCACCCAGACGCTGTCGATATCGTGCGCCATAGTCAACCCCCGGTGCCAGGAGATCATCGACGCCTTCAACCGGGGCCTTGAGGAGATCAAGGCCGACGGCACCCTGGACCGGGTCCTCGCCGGTTACAGGCTGAAGTAGCCCCTAGGACGATCCTGCGGGGAGCCTTATCGGTCGGGGAGGGGCGCGGCCGGTCCTAGGGAACCGAAGGGTCATACCCCTCCTTCCCGGCGCTTCAAGTCGTCGAAGAAATGCCGGGCAAAGGGGAGGCAGACCAGGAAGGTGCAGACGTCGGCCACCGGCTGGGCCACCTGGAGCCCCGGCAACCCGAAAAATCGGGGCAGCAGGACGATCAGCGGCAGGAAGATGAAGCCCTGGCGCATGGACGAGAGAAGAAGGGACGTCCAGGACTTGCCGATGGACTGGAAGGACATGTTGCAGACCACCATGAGGGGCACCAGGGGCATGGCGAGCCCCATGGCCCTAAGGGTTCCCGTGCCAATGGCGATGACCTGGGGGTCGCTGGCGATGAACCACGTCATGATCGCCGGGGCCCCGAACCACCCCCCCAGGGCGCACAGGACCATGAGGGCGGTGGCGGTCTTGAAGGTGAAAAGAAACGCCCCCCGCACCCGGTCGAAGTTCCCCGCCCCATAGTTGTACCCCAAAACGGGCTGATATCCCTGTCCCACGCCGATGACCACGGAAAAAGCCACCATGAAGACTTTGCCCACGATGGACAGGGCCGCCACCGCCGCGTCGCCGTAGACGGCGGCGCTGAGGTTCGTGGCGATGGCCGCCACGCTGGCCAACCCCTGGCGACAGAAGGAGGGAAGGCCGTTTTTGACGATCTGCCCGTAGAGAGCGGGGGCCTTCGCCACGTACCTCACATGGAGAGATGTCTGGGTGCGATGGGTGAGAAAGCCGGATAGTAGCAGAGAGAAGCTCACGCACTGGCTCAGCGCTGTGGCGATGGCGGCCCCGGCAATGCCCAGGCGGAAGGTGAAGATGAAAAGGGGATCTAGGAAGATGTTGAGGATCCCTCCGGCGGTGATGCCGATCATGGCGAACTGGGCCCTTCCTTCCGCCCGCAGGATGTTGTTCAGGAGGAAGGACGCCGCCATGATGGGGGCCGCATAGAGGATGTAGGAGGCGTACTCTTTGGCGTAGGGAAGGATGGTGTCCGTGGCGCCCAGGAGGCGCATGAGGGGATCGATGGCCCCGAGCCCCCCCACCGCCACCGCTCCCCCGAGGAGCAGGGAGAGGTAGTAGGCGCTGGAGGCCACGCTCCGAGCTTCGTCCAGGAGGCGCGCCCCCAGGAGGCGCGAGATCCAGGTGCCCGCCCCCATGCCGATGGTGAACCCCACGGCCTGAATGATGGCCATGAGGGAAAAGACCACCCCCACCGCCCCCGAGGCGCTGGTGCCGATCTGGGACACGAAATAGGTATCAGCCATGTTGTAAATCGACGTCACCAGCATGCTGATGATCGTCGGCACCGCCAGGGAGGAGATAAGCCTTCCCACAGGAACGGTGGTCATCTTCAAGAACTGGCTCTGGGCGTGGGGCATGGGGGCGCCCCCCTTTCCTGCGTCCTGGGGCCTTCCCGAGGGAGCCTTCGGTACCCTAGGGATCCCCAAGGGGGGCCGGGGCCCGGACGGCGAGGTTTTTTCTCTTCTTTCCTCGGCAAGAGTACCACAAAAACCGCCGGGGCCGGACCATCCACCTGAAGAGAGGGCGTGGGGCCAAAGGCTTGTTTGTTGCAGAATATGATTATTACGGTCTCCGAGAGCCACCGTTCCGATCTTGACGGAGCCACCTCTCCGATGAAAGTGAGCCACCGTTCCGGCGAGATGGAGCCGGCGTTCCGGAGGGGGAGCCACCCAATGAGCGGGTAGGCTCTGTTTGTTGCAGAATAGAAGTGGGCAAAGTTGCAAGACAAAAATCCCCAGATGTGCAGGGGTGAAATCCTAGAGAATGCAAAGGCGCCATTGAAAGCCTGACCGGATCCTCGGGGTAACGTCCGGGGGCCCGGAGGGCCTCGACCCTTTAGGGGCCATGGGCGATGCCTTGTTTTGGTGACGAAAAAAGGGGCCCTTTTTGGGGGCCCCCGAAGCACAAAAAATAAGAGAAGGAAAAAGTTTCCGGCAACGACC
>Ga0116185_1000659_pt1 | contig 38413 bp, 33 predicted proteins | sample AD_JPNNA7_MetaG_FD_89754 | JGI IMG/M metagenome (GOLD analysis project Ga0116185, IMG submission 89754) | Active sludge microbial communities of municipal wastewater-treating anaerobic digesters from Japan - AD_JPNNA7_MetaG | ecosystem: Engineered > Bioreactor > Anaerobic > Digestate | place...
GTCGTGCTGGCCAACCACACGCTGCGCCCGCTCGAGCACCTGACCTTGGAGTTCCGGACAGACAAGACCGTCGAGTACGTGGAATCCGTTCGCCATGGCCGGCTCGCGTTCGAATCTCCCCGGCCCGGCATGATCCGCTGGGTAATGCCTCTCGAAGCGAGCGATTACGTCAAGGTGAAGACTGAGTAATCCGCGCCGAAACGGCCGTCGCCGCCGTAATGAAGGCCAGCCTGCGCACGAAGGCTGATGGCTATCCCTGTCTTTGGAGGGCTTGGGTCGAGGGCGTGAATTCAGAATATCCGGAATCCGGGACCGTGGGACCCCAAAGTGTGGGACCGGCGCCCTCGCCGGTCGAAAAAAGAGTGGTGCCAGAGAAGGAGATGACCGCCGGGGGCGGCGGTCCCACACCGGCGGCGGGAAGAGGAGCCCCCCCTGCTGTGGCATGGTTTCCTGACCATGCCACCCCTACGACCGAAGGTCTCCATTTAAAAGAATGCAGGCGAGGCGTCTGCGCTGCTATCTGGCGTGTCCGGTGTTGCCCGGGCACGGTGTTGCCCGCCAGCTTCAACTTCTTGGGCGGATCATCTACAATACGCTTTCTTCGAGGTGCGACATTGCGGCGGTTCTGGAACGCCGCCTCATGCGAAAGGGGGGAATGATGCCGAGAAACTACGTGATCCTGGTACTGGCGGCGGTCTTGCTCACAAGCGTCGCATTTGCGCAAACACCCGAACCTGTTGCGATCGGCTCGAACCGCGAGCTTTTCGTTGACGGTTATCTCATCGGCTCGCTTCAGGGCGCTGCACTCCGGCTTCATGCTCCCGTGACGCGTGAGGCTGTGCTGCGTTACGACAAGCCCTGGGAAGGCTCCTTCTGCGGCTACAACACACTCATCAATGACGGCGAGAAATACATGTTGTTTTACCGCGGATTGCCCGTAGCGGGCGCCGACGGTTCTGAAAACGAGGTCACCTGCGTCGCCCTGAGCGTGGACGGCGTACACTTCGCAAAACCCAGCCTGGGCCTGTATGAAGTGCACGGCACTCGCGAAAACAACGTGATTCTTGCCGATGATTCCCCGTTTTCCCACAATTTCACGCCGTTTCTAGACGCCAACCCCGATGCCGCGCCCGCGCAGCGGTTCAAGGCCGTCGCCGGCACCAGTAAGACGGGTCTCCACGCGTTCATTTCGCAGGACGGCATCCGTTGGGAGCATCTGCGCGGGGAACCTATCCTGACCGGCGGGGCTTACGATTCGCAGAACCTCGTATTCTGGTCCCAGTCAGAACAGTGCTACGTCTGCTATTTCCGCATATTCGTAGATGGTGTTCGCTCGGTGAGCCGCACGACCTCGAAAGACTTCCTCAACTGGGCAGAAGCTACCCCGATGACCTTCGGCAACACCCCGATGGAGCATCTGTACACCAACCAGACGCAGCCCTACTTCCGCGCGCCCCATATCTATGTCGCCACGCCCGCCCGTTTCATGCCCGGGCGCAAAGTAATCCCTGATGGAATGGCGGAGCGCATCGGCGCCAACACCGGCTACGTGGGCGATTGCTCCGACACGGTATTCATGTCCACCCGGGGCGGGAACGTATACGACAGGACCTTCATGGAGAGCTTCGTGCGGCCCGGATTCGGCCTCGAGAACTGGACTTCGCGCACGAATTACACTTGTTACGGCATCATTCCCACCGGCCCGGCCACGATGTCGTTCTACATCCAGCGCAACTATGCCCAGCCCTCGCAGTATCTTCAGCGTCTCGAACTGCGCATCGACGGATTCGCGTCAATCAACGCAGGCTACGGCGGCGGCGAGTTCATCACCAAACCGCTCACGTTCGCCGGGAAAGAGCTGGAGCTCAATTTTGCGACGTCTGCGGCAGGAAGTGTCTGGGTCGAGCTGCAGCAGTCGGACGGAACGTCCATCCCTGGATTCACAAAGGACGAGTGCGACGAGCTCATCGGCGATCAAATCGACCGCGTCGTGAGCTGGAAGGGGAACACGGATGTGAGCGCGTGGGCGGGCAAGCCAGTCCGGCTGCGTTTCGTGATGAAAGACGCCGACCTGTTTGCCATCCGGTTTCGCGAGTAGACACGCCAGCGCATGCGGCAACCTCTCCGCGGCCCATGATTCTGGAAATGGAAGGGCATTATTACGGAACAAGACCATGGCTGCGCGGGCGAGGCGAATCAGGAAGGCCTTCTTTTCGACCGTAGCGCGCTCAATCCGCGTTTTTGCGCATCCTCTTTCGCGGGCAGTGGGAGAGGGTTCTTTTTCGGCGGAATGGGTACCGGCGGGAAATTGGCCACCACGGGGCGCGTGTAGCGGATACCTTCAGGACGGTACGGGAGTCCGCTCTCGGGCCAGGAGGGGGTAATCACGAACGATACCGACCCGTCCATCCAGAGGACGTTGCCGCCGCCGGGGACATGGCTGTTCATGTTCACCCCGTTTCCGGGCGCCGGCTGCATACCCGGATTCGCCTTGATGCCGCCGAGGTAGCGGTACGCCTCCTGTCCCGGATCCCCGCTGAACACCAGGTCCCACATGAGGGGTATCCTGGGCATGCCCTGTTGCGGCCGCGGGAGTTGCAACGGCTCGTCGGTATACACGCCAAAGTAGTCGTAGCTCACCCGGCAACTCATCTCGCCGTTTAGTTCCGTCGTGGGTTGGTATGGGGCGCGTTGACCCTCTTCGAACTCGGGCCCAGACGAATCGGAGGGGCACACAAACGAGTACCACGAGGTCACGTAGTCTCCGTACAAATCGAGCATGCACTGCGCATTGCCTTTGCCCCCGCTCCAGGGGAATTGTCCGCCGTTTTCCCGGGCATAGAGCTGCAATGCGATGCCGAGTTGCGACAAGTTGTTCAAGCAGGAGGCGCGGCGGGCGGCTTCCCGGGCGCGTGCCAATGCCGGAAGCAGAATGGCCGCCAAGATGCCTATTATGGCGATGACCGTGAGCAACTCGATCAGTGTAAAGCCGCGCTGCTTCACCATGCGCGCACCTCCCGCCGATGCAGGCCCGCGATGGTCCCGTCCGGATTCAGCGCCAGGTCAACGGTGAGTTCCGCGTGCGCGAACCGCCGTTGCGGCGCTTCTCCATGGCCTTGCGCAGTGACGCGGTAACGGCCTGCTTCCGCCAATGGCTCCACCCGGACCGTAAAACGCCCGTCTCCCAGTGATGTATCGCTTTCTCCGCGGTATGCGGGGTCCCGGCGAAGCTCGGCGAGGGCTTTCTCGACGCCGGCCTGTGCCAGGTTTGCCGCTTCGATCTGGGCCTCGCCGTTGAAGGCATCCGCCATGTTCATACGCACAGTCCGGAGAAAAGCCGTCGCGAACAGGCTGAGGAGAAGCAAATACGCCAACACAATCACCAAGGCAAAACCTTGCTCTCGTTTTCTTGCCGCTGGCCCGTGTCTCACAGCGCACCTCCTATGCCGCCCAAGGCCGTCGTGATGTTGTGCACATGCGCCTCGCGCTGGGGGTTCTCGCCGGCTTTCAGGGAGAATCGAATGCTGAGCGCCCGCGCCGCCGCCAGGCCCCCCGGGTACTCGAATTCAAGCATGTTGAAGACCGGACCGTAAGTCTTCATGTATGCAACAGTCAGTCCTCCAGGCGCTTGTTGAAGCTCGAGCTTTCGCAATACCAGCCCGCCGTTCTGGGCCAGCCGCTGGAGCGCCGCGTATCGTGCGGCTCCGGTCTCTGCATCCGGCGGCAACTCGAGGAGCGCTGTATCCGCGGACGATTGGTACCCACCGATTGCGGTACGCACGGCAACCGCTTCGGATACCGTGTCGCGGAGCTCGGTCTCGATGTCGCGTGTGGCCAGCGATTCGTCGAGGGCGCTGGTTCCTGCGTCGTGCATCCGCAACACGGCGACAAACAACGTCGCTCCCAGGTTGATCACAACGGCCAGCACCGTAACGTAGGCCAGCATGTGCACGAGGGTCATGCCCAGCTGCCCTTCGCGGCGCGCTTGATAGCCTTGGCTATGATGTCTCCTTTTCGGCATATCACATTTCCCCAGAGGGTTTTTCGGCGATGAGAGTGGTTAGAGATTTTTCGATGCTCCGGCCGTGCTCACCCGACCAGCGTATGCTGACCGTGGCCTCGAGCACGTCCGCGCGGCCTTCTACGGCGGTCTTGAGCCGCAGATGAGGCCGCAGATTGACAAAATCAGGCAGATTCGGATTGGTTGTCCGAAAATCGCCGTTCCAGTCTTGCGGCAGATTCCCGAAAGGCATGGCCCGGAGTCCCTCGAGTTCGTTCTGTAAAGCGTTCATCACCAAATCATGGTCCCGGATAGCGCGGGTATTGGCCATGCCCACGTGGTACATCGTCAGCACGCTGAAAATGCCGAACGTAACGATGAACAGGGCGGTAACGATTTCCACCAATACCGCGCCTTGCCGGCGCTCCTTGCGTATTGCGGCGGCTGTTTTCATGGTTCCACCGATTCCTCGTCCGCGCCGGACTGGCGCGTCACGTTGCTTGAGAATTCGACCGGCAACACCCGCCTCAATTCATTCAATGTCGTGACGCCTGCCCTCGCCTTTGCCACACCCTGGCTCAACAGCGGCTTCATGCCCATGCGCAGCGCGATCTCATGCAACGCGCGCGTTCGCGGATGCCGCAACAGCGCTTCCGCGAGGTCTTCGTTCATTGAAAGGGCCTCGCCGATAGCCGTGCGGCCCGCATAGCCCGTATTCCTGCACGCCGCACAGCCGGTTCCCATATGCAATTGGGCGCCTCTCGACAGCCCGAACCTCAGGAGGTCTTCAGGAGAGGGCGTTTGTGGCGTCTTGCACTCGGCGCAGATCACCCGCACGAGGCGCTGTGCCAGAACGCCCGTGACGGACGACGCGAGCAGATACGGCTCGACGCCCATGTCCAGCAGCCGCGTAAACACCCCGGCTGCCGTCCCGCTATGGATGGTGCTGATCACCAGGTGCCCGGTCAGTCCCGCCTGTACCGCCGTCTGCGCGGTCTCGGGGTCGCGGATTTCGCCAATCATGATGATTTCCGGGTCCTGGCGCAGCACCGCCCGCAAGGCCGTCCCGTAGGTGAGTCCGGCGCGCGCATTGACTTCGGTCTGGGAGATGTTGCCGAGGCGGTATTCGACGGGGTCCTCGATAGTGGCCATGTGGGGGGGCGGCGTCCTGGAATCGGCCAGCGCGCGTAACACGGCGTAAATGGTTGTGGTTTTCCCGCTCGAACTCGGCCCCGTAAGGAGCAACAGTCCCTGGGGGCGTTCCACGATGCGCTCCAGCAAGTCCAGCACATCCGGCGCGAACCCCAAAGACGGCAGGTCAAGCAGGGCCGCATGCGTCTCGAGCAGCCGGATCACGATCTTCTCGCCGTAGACGGTCGGGAACGTCGAGACGCGCATCGCTCCCCTTCCCGTATCGCCGCGGGGGTCGATCCGTCCGTCGCGCGGCATGTCCCGCTGATACACGGGAATCCGCGCCAGCACCTTTACCCGCGCGACAAGCCGGGGCAGATGCTCCTTGGGCAGGGCCGCGACGTTATGGAGCAGGCCGTCCAGGCGGAAGCGTATCGCGAGGCGGTCTTCCCACGGCTCGAGGTGGACGTCGCTCGCTCCCTGGGAGGCGGCTTCGCGGAGCAGCAGGTCGATTGCCTCGCTCACTCCCGTGTCGCCGGAGGCAAGAGCGGCGATCATCCCCTGCTCGAGAGGCGGTGCGCCGTCGCCAACTTTACCCGCAACCTGTACGTCTTCTTGCTTCATGAATCTGAATCTACACCGCTTGTGACAATGCATCCGCCATCATCGCCATGGAACCGAAAAGGCAGAATGACACCGACAGCACTATTGCGCCGAATAGAAATATGCCCAAGGGCGCGATGACGTCGACCAGCACAATGGTCATACGCCGCACGTCGCTTCGGTACACCATGCCAATATGTTCGAAAGCCTCGGCGAGCATCCCCGACCGTTCTCCCAGCCGCACCATGTTCGTGAAGGACGTTGGGAACTGTCCGCCGCCCGCATCAAACGCTTCGCTCAACGTTTGCCCCTGCACGACGCGCTCACTGAGTACGCGGAACAAGCGCTGAAATCGCCGGTGGATGGGTGCGGTCGCCGCTTCGCCGAGGGCCTCGTCAAGGTTCGCGCCCCCCTGCAGGGCCTTGCCCGTCAGCGTGGCCGCAACGCTCAGATTGTGCTTGAAGAACATCCTGCGCAGATACGGGAGGAACGCAAGCAGGCTTCCTGCCCGGCCGCTCGCCACGTTCCGGGGATGCGACACGGCCGCGCTGTATACGGTAATCAGAAAGTAGATTCCCGCCGCACACCCGAGGACACTCAAGACAACCCATGCCACGGATTGTGGACGGAACGGCAGCCACAAAGGTATGGGCGGCCAGCCGACGCCGAAATCAGCGAAGACCTCCCTGAACTGGGGGAACACCCTGATTACTACAAACAGCGCCACCGGAAGAGCGGTCAGCGCGTACATGCCGTAATAGATGGCCCATCCGCGCCAGCGCTCGCTGTACGCCTCCGTCATTTCCTCCTCGGCAACGAGCGACGCAAGAGTTTCCGGGAGATCGCCCGAGAGTTCAGCCAAACGGACCAGCTCAGTCATCCCCGGAGGAAAGAACCGCGTGAGCGGTCCCATGGCTTCTGACAACATAGCCCCCATGTTCATCTTGTCGGATAACGCCAGCAACACGGAAGCAATCCGGCTGTTCGGCGCATCCAGCGACGCATGACGCAGACCTTCCGGCAACGGCACGTTGCACCGCACCATGCCCTCCAGAACCGCCAGGACGTAAGTCGTGTGGCTTCGGCGATAATAAAGGAACCGCTCCGTCCACCACAGCACGAGGAAAACCGGCGGCAAAATGAGCGATACGCACGGCATCACGAGATACCACATCCCCGGCTCTTCCCAGAGAGCTTTGAATGCGACTATCGCGACAATCGGGGTAAGAACCGTAAAGAATGCATACAGGAGCGTGGGTACGTAGAGGGGTCCGCGCCAATCCCGTTTGCGCCGGCCTTTGTGCGGAGGTTTCCCGCCCCGCAACAAGGCGCCCAGGTCTATCTTGAGTATTTGTTTCCAGTTCATATGCCTGACATCACATCTGCCAGAGAGAAAATGGGCAAGTACATAGCCAGGACGATGCAGCCTACCGTGCAGCCGAGAAACAGTAGAATCACCGGTGTGATCGCGGCGGTGATAGCGTTGCCCAGCCGCTCGGAATTTCTCGCGTACATGTTGGACATGTGGCGCAGCGTCTCGATCACGTCGCCGCGTTCCTCGGCCGTTTTCAGCAGCCAGCACAGGGTGTGATCAAAGAAGCCGGCGTCCTCGAAAGCCTTCGACAAAGTTTGCCCCTGGGAGACCGCCTCGGCGGCATGACGGGCCGCGCGCATAAGCACCGCGTTGCCCGAAGCCGCCGCGGAGAGGTCCAGCCCTTCCATCAACGGCACCTCGCTGGCCTCGAGCATGGCCAGATTGCGCAAGAAGCGGCTCATGCTGACGGCGTAGTACAACCGGCCGAACGGCCCGCACAGCAAGCGAATCCGGTCCATGAAGACCGAGCGTGCCCGGGTGCGGCCGTATCCCTGCCACCAGGCAAAAAGAAGCACTGCGAAGAGCCCCAAACCGGCAAGCAGGAGTATCCAATTGCGTTGAACCAACCCGCTCGCCGACAGCATTGCCTGGGTAAGCCAGGGAAGCCTCGCGCCGAAATCCTCAAAGATGGCCGCGAACTCGGGCACCACGTAACGCAGGAGGAATCCTAGAACCAGCAGCGACGCAATCACAACAAGGATGGGGTAAGCCAAGGCCGCGCGCAGACTGTTTTTCAGCGACACCATGCGCGCCGACTCTTCGCTGAGCATGGCCAGTACCCCCGGCAGGTTGCCCGTGCGTTCCCCCGCGCGGATGGCGCTGACGTACGTGGGCGGCAACTGTTTTTCGAGTCCAACCAGGGCATCCTCGAGCGATGCGCCGCCCTCGAGTTCGTTGCGCAGAGATTTGAAGACCGGCCGCAGCCGGGGACTGTCGATGTCTTCGGCCAATGCCCGCAGACTCTCGACCAAGGGGAGGTTGCTGCGCGCGATGGCCAGCAACTGGTCATTGAAGAGGTTGACCTCTTCCCACGTCAGCCGCCGGCCAAGGCGCGGGATGCCCCATTGTTTCTGTGCCGGCTCGACGGAACTGACCTGCAAGCCGCGCTCGCGCAATACGGCCGTTACTTGCCGCGCCGACGCTTCCTCCATGGTCCCCGTGGTCGCGCGCCCAGCTTCGTCCACCGCGCGGTACTTGTACAGTGGCATCGTTCCTTACTCCCTATCCCGGCCCACGGGCACGGGGCTTCACCTGCATATGGATGACCCCCAGGAGAACAAATGATCACGCAACGGGGACGGCATCCTTCCCGAATAGCGGTGTTATCGCGCTGAACGGAAGAGATACGCGTTCCACGCGACCGTTGTCACGGGCCCGCTGAGTTCGGGCTTCTCGTTCAAGACCGCCCGGGTACTTAACGGTTCGGAAAGGCTTCGAGCGGTATTCACGAACGCTGAGGTCACAAGGCTGAACAGGACGACCACGAACGCCGCCGCCAGAGGTCCTGAAATCAGGCGATGGGGGCGTGCGCGCCAGAAGCGCCCTGGGGAGTCTGTGGATTCGGGCGCGTGAACGGCTTCCGACAATTGCTCGAAACGCTCACGGGCATACGGATGGTGAAGGACCTGCCGGCATGCAGACAGGCATTCCGTGAGGGCGGCAAGCTCTTCGTTGCAGAAGTAACAGCGCGTTAGATGACTGCGGATACGCCGCGCTTGCTCGAATTCAAGCTCACCATCAATGTATTCGGGAAGCTTTTTCCTGACCTCTTGACAGTCCATCGTTCGCTGACTCCGTTATGAAAAACATCATAAATCCCTACCCATACGTCAAATATGTATGCGTTCGAGTTTCTCGCGAAGTTTCCGCACCGCGAGGATCCGCCGGGACCGAACCGTATTCACGGGGCACTGCATGACTGCGGCGATCTCCTCGTTCGAGAGCCCCTGGATCTCGTGCAGCACGAAGGCCATGCGCTGCTCATCCGGCAACTGTTCGAGCGCGGCGAAAATAGCCGCCTCGAGTTCCGCGCGCCCCGCACGCACGTCCGGATGGCTCTCTCCGGAAGCCACAGCCACTTGGGCTTCTTCCAGCGTCTCCCGAAGCGGGATCAAGCCCCATCCGCGAATCCGGCGGAATTTGCGGCAACGTTCCATCCAAATGAACCGGGCGAAGGCGAACAAATAGGCCTGCACCGAACCGGTGGCCGCGTATTTGGCCCGTTGCCGCCAGACCCGCAGGAACGTCTCATGAGCCAAATCCTCCGCCTGGCACGCATCCCGCCCCATTGCATAGAAGAAATCCAGCAGTTTCCGGACATACCGGCGGTAGAGTGCCTCGAAGGCACACTCATCATCCTGCCGCACACGCAACATCAGGGCGACATCATGGTCGTTATGCTGGTTCAGCCTGTTCTCGTTCACGTTCCGCGGACCTTACGTCTATACAATGCCCTTCCTGCTACGAATTGATCAAGGAGAAAACGGGAATTTGCCCCGTGGTTCGCGCGAGCATGCCGTCATCCGCGCTAAACCACTCAAATCCAAGGGCTTGCGGCGGCACTGGTTTTCTCCGCTGGGCTGGACTCGCCGGCCTTGCCGGACGAGTCAAACCAGTCAGCCCGGCTGGGTCAGACAGGTTTGGCCGCGAGCTCGGCGCGTCTGCGGATGGGTGTGTTCTTAACCCGGCCGTGCCCGAAGTCGGACCTTGATGTTCTCATTCACGCAGAGTCGCCTGGTTTGATACAATCCAACCAACATGAGCTTACGCGAACCCGACAACTACGCACGGCGCATGACACGCGCGACCGTCGCGGCAGCGTTCATCCACGCCGTTCTGATTGTGTTGTTCAGCCTGACCGGTGCGTTGGACTCCGTGGATGCTATCGGCCCCGTCGCCCTCAGTGATGCGCCGCTGGTGCTCAATCTTGAGCCCGAGCCCGAACGCATACGCAATTTCGTTGACACCGCCATTCCCACGGATTCCGAGGTCGACCCAACGACCGACCTGATCTCGGACAAGCCGTCGAAGGCCAGCGGCCTGCATGATTCCGAGGGCGAGCGCCCTGGGCCCCAACTCGAGCACATCTCGGACATCGATGACCTTGCCGGTCCCATGACGGCCGCGCCAGCTGCCCCCCCGCAGCCGTCGTCTGAAGCCGTCCTCGACGAGCCGCAGCCCGAAACCCAGGAGCCAGCCAAGTCCGGCGAAACATCCGGAGACCAGGAGCAACTCGAGGCGTTGACGACCCTGGCGCGCGTCGACGAGACAATGCCGTCGTTCGACAAGGCTCCTCCCGAACAAGCGCCTGAACAGATGGCCCAGGCTCAGCCGCAGCCCGAAATCGTCCCCGCAGCGCCGCCCCAGCCGCACGTTGGGATCTCCAAATCGCGCCCCGACGGCGCGGCGGAAGGCAAAGGTTTTGTCGGTTTCGAGGCCATGGAACACGAATTGGGGCCGTATCTGAAGGAGGTTCGCGACCGGGTAGAGCGCAATTGGCGCGCGGCACTCGAAATGCGTTTCTCTGGCGTAGCGCGCACGAAGGCGGTTCTGGAATGCGCCATCAACTCCCAGGGCAAACTGGTGTACGTCAAGATCGTCGAGTCCGGCGATTCGCCGACCTTCGCGATGTTATGCAAACAATCTATCGAGAAGGCCGCGCCCTTCCCGCGGTTTCCGTTTGACGTTCCCGCCATCTACCGTACCCAGAATCTCGAGATCCGGTGGACCTTCAGTTATCTGTAATGTTCACATCAATACCTCCCGGATAAGAAAGCCCTCGCTGGGGGGATCTTGTTGTCTCCATAAAATCAAGAAGGAACTCACACGGAGACACAGGGAACACAAAGATTGAATCCTCCGAAACAAGTCAACTTCGGCGAGGCTTTGATGAGGGACGGCATTTTCCGCATCATAAACGGGGATGTTGAGTAGGTTTCGCTTCCGCGCGGGCGCCATTTCTCCCGTGCCCGTTGTGTCTCGGTGTGAGTTTCCCTAATCGTCGTGTTATCCGGCGATTTGGTTTGTTGCAAAAACCCCGCGCCATAGTGCACCATCCTCATTTTAGAAAGGAAGCTTGCCTGTGGAAATCCTCACTATGCTCAAACAAGGCGGGTGGACCATGGTCCCCATCGGCCTGTGCTCGCTGGCGGGTCTCGCTATCGTCATTGAGCGCATGGTGATGCTCCGCCGCAAGCGCATTCTGGACCCGAGCGTCGTCGACCTCGTCGAACATTTCTCGGAAAGCACGGCGCCCGAAACCGCATTGGAGATATGTCGGCGGGCACGGGGGCCTTTTGCTCGGATCGTTGAAGAGATTATCGGTGCGCGGCATCTGCCGGATGCCCAGATCATCGAAACGCTGCAGGCCACGGGACGCACTCAGATGGGCGCGATGGAACGCGGCCTCACCATGCTCGAGATCATCGGCAACGTCAGCCCGTTGCTGGGCCTTCTGGGAACCGTCCTAGGCATGGTCACCGTGTTCAGCGCGATCTCGGTCGAAGGCGTGGGCAATCCCCGCGTACTCTCTGATGGAATTTCAAAAGCCCTCATAACCACGGTAGCGGGGCTGATCGTCGCCATCCCCGCTGTCGCGCTCCATAGCTGGCTGAGCAGCCGCGTCGATGATATGGCCGACGAGATGCACGAACGCGCCACGGTCTTCATCTCAAAGCTGCACTATGTTCGGCTCCGGATGCGGGCCCGGCAATAGCCCCCCGTGCCGCCAGGAACCGCGGCACCGCAGCAGGTAACGCCGCCCACTCCACGTGGTTTTGACCGGTGCGAGCTTCGCGGCTCGTCATCGAGGGCGGGGTTTGTCGATCTCCGCGGCGAAACGGCCGCCGAGGCTGCAAATCCGGGCGCGGGTGGAATGATGAAGGCGTTCAGTGTGTTCTTGATGACGGGGCGGCGTGGGCAGTAACGGCACGAAACGGCGTTGCACGCCTCTTCGTCAGTAACTGCAACAAACAGCTCTTTTTGCATGGGAGGGTTCACATGGATACGCATCGAATTGGCGGATTTCGCTTGGTGACGGCGTTGTGCGTTGGGGTGTACCTGTTTTCGGCCGCATTCGTCGGCCAGACGGCGATAGTCCACGCCGAGGCGGCCTCTCGAACAACCGCCCATCCGTCGAGTGTTCGGCCGGACCAGGTTTGCCTTACCTGGAGCGATGACCCTGGCACGACGCAAACGATTCAATGGCGGACGTCGCCGAAAGTCAAGAAGGGCGTCGTACAGTTCTACGAAGAAAGTTCGCAGACAGACAAATACGAGAGAAAGAAGGCAGGGATGTCCGTCGTAGAAGATCCGGGCACCTCGAACGATCCCGTGAATCATCGGTTCACTGCTGTGCTGGACCATCTGGATCCAGGCACCACCTACGCCTATCGCGTCGGAGGCAGGAAAGGATGGAGCGAGTGGTTCGAATTCACGACGGCGCCGCAGACCGTTGAACCGTTCTCGTTCGTCTACATGGGCGACCCTCAGGCCGGTTTGGACACATGGGGACGCCTGCTCCACGCCGCCTATGAACGTTGTCCCAACGCGGCCTTTTGCGTAGTAGCCGGGGACAATGTGAACCGGGGCAACAACCGTGACGAATGGGACAACCTGTTCCATGCGGCGGGCGGCGTGTTCGATCGCCGTCCTTACGTGCCCGCGCTGGGCAATCACGATTGTCCCAAGGAAGTAGGCCCGCGCCTCTATCTCGAATTGTTGGCACTGCCCGAAAACGGCCCTAAGACAGTCGCGGCGGAGAGGGCCTATCGGTTGGATTATGGCAACGCGATGCTCCTGGTGCTCGATTCGAATTCGCCGCCGGAGACGCAAGTGGCTTGGATTGAGGAGCAGCTGCAGACTACACAAGCGGTGTGGAAATTTGCCGTGTATCACCATCCCGCCTACTCTTCCGCGCCCAAGCGTGACAATCCCGACATCCGCGAGCAATGGGGAGGCCTGTTCGACCAATATCACGTCGATATCGCGCTGCAAGGCCACGACCATGGCTATCTCCGCACGAAACCCATGCGCGCCGGCAAGGAAGCTGCCTCCCCCGCCGAGGGCACGGTGTACGTGGTGTCGGTTTCGGGGACGAAGCTCTATGATGTGGAACAGCATGACTACGCGGCCAAGTACATTGACCATCTGTCAACGTACCAGGTCATCGATATTCAGACTGAAAACGAAAACAGGCTGACCTATCGCGCCTACGACATGGACGGCAATTTGCAGGACGAGTTGGTCATCGTGAAATAGAGAAGTTCGGGGGCGCCATATTCCATTCCGGCTCTGGGGGCCCAAAACATCTCCCGCCTGTGGTGCGCGTGAAATCTGAATCCGGTATCATGTCTCCAGAATTCCCGGGACAGGAAGTTTGTCGCGAAGCAGACAAACCATCATGGGAGGCAGCTATGATCGAGCTTGGCATGCACACGGACAACTGGCGCGCGTTAAGCGGGGGATTCGCCAAGGCGGCGGAGACAGCGGTCAAGTACGGGCTCAAGCATCTGGAGTTTGGCGCGATTCACGGCCAGTACTTCATCCAGGCGATGGGGTACGAACCGGGCATTTCCCTGGAATCCAATCCGCGCGCGCTCAAGCGTTACTGCGACGAGCGTGGACTGAAGATCTCGCAGATCGATGGCGCGTACCCGCTCATGGGGCCGGACGGGTCAGCCTACGGCGTCCAATACGTCCGCCAATGCATCCGATTCGCGGCGGAACTGGATTGCCCGATGGTGGACACAACCGATGGCGCATCCAAGATCGAGGGCCTGACCCGCGACGAAGTCTTCCGCATCACGTGCGACAACTATCGGCAAGTGCTGTCGTGGGCCGAAGATTACGGGATTGTCATCAACGTCGAGCCGCACGGTCCCTATACGAATGATGGCGAGTTCATGCTCAAGCTGTTCGCGCACTTCGATTCCGAATGGCTGCGGTGCAACTTCGACACGGGTAATTCCTTCATCGCGGGCCATGATCCGCTTGAATACTTGAAGACATTGCGCGCATACGTGTCACATTGCCACATCAAAGACGTGAGCGAGGGACTGGCCGCCGCGGTGCGCGGCGAGGAAACCGGGATCGCTTGCAGCGAGGTGCCCATCGGCGGCGGCGTGAACGCCGGCAACATCGCGAACTGCATCGCCTTCCTGAAAGACACAAACTGGGACGGCGTCGTGTCGCTCGAGTGCTACGGGGCCGACGACAACATCCGCAAGAGCGTCGAATTCCTGCGGACGCTGGTCTGAGCGCCGGGGAATCGATGACGGGTCCCCAAAACCAAGCGATGTTCGAGTCCGATAGCTGCTACCCGGCCGTTAGCGCCTTCTGGACAGGAAACTTGATGGTTGCGTAATCGGTCTTGAACGTGCCCCGGTACGCTTCTATGATTGATGCGGACTACTTGTGCGCAATGGCCGGGCGCATAGCCCAGAGAGGAGAATATGCCGTGTCACAGAAAACCGACCGCCGAACGTTTGTGAAGAGTGCGTTTGCGGCCCCGGCCGCCATGGCGCTGTCCATGCAGGCCAGCGGAGGAGAGGCCCCTGCGCCGCAGGCGGCCCAACAGACTGCTCCCGACACCACGTTTCCCCAAGGGCGCATCGGAAACCTGCAGGTCAGCCGGCTCCTGCTGGGGGGCAACCTGCTGACCCATTTTACCCACAGCCGCGACCTGAAATACGTATACAATCTCGCCGCCCACTACAATACCGACGAGAAGATCATCGAGACCATGGCGATTGCTGAGCAGCATGGGGTCAATACGCTCGTCATACACACCGTCCCCCACATACTCGACACGCTGAGGAAATATCGCTTCGAGCTGGGCGGCAAGATGCAGTACATCATTTGCGTGACGGCCCCCGTGGGGAACGACCTGAGCGAATATGTCAAGCAGGTTGAGGCGCTCGTGGCGGACCGTTATGAAGCCATCTACGTCTGGGGGGTACACGCGGACAAGCTGGTCGCCGAAGGCAGAACGGACACGATTGCCCGGCTGGTCGGTCTCGTGAAGGAGCGGGGCGTTCTTGCGGGTGTCGGCGCCCACGACTTGAACGTGATCAAGGAATGTGAGAAGAACAACGTGGGCGCGGATTTCTACATCGAGACGCTTCACCACCACAAGTACCCGACGGCGCCAATGCCCCACGAACTCACGGCGCCGGTCAATGAGATACCGGGATACTGGTGCCGGGATCCTCAAGAGACTGTCGAGTTCATGGAGACCGTCGAAAAACCGTGGATCGCCTTCAAGGTCATGGCGGCGGGGGCCATTGAGCCGCCGAGCGCGTTCCAGTATGCGTTCAAGAACGGCGCCGACCATGTCCTCGCCGGCATGTTCGACTTCGAGATTGCCGAGGATGCCGCGACCGTAAAAGAGATCTTGACCAGCATCGACAGGAAACGTCCGTGGAGAAGCTGACTTCTCTGCCTCGCGGGCATGGGTTCCGGACGCCGGTGGTGAGACGGGGGGTGTGGGCCGTCCTGACGGCATGCCTCGTCATGCTGCGGCTCTCGGCGGCGGCGGACACGGGGCCTGCCGTTTCCGGCCAGGCCCGTCCCGGGTTTTTTGCGTTCTGCATGGACACCCACGACAGCCAGAGGCGCACCCTCGAGGAACAGGCCGCGCTGCTCAAGGAACTCGGGTATGACGGCGCAGGGCACCTCTGGCTTGACGAGCTCGCCCAACGCATCGAGACGCTCGACGCCCACGGTCTCAAGTTGTTTCAGGTCTACCTGCGCGTCAACATCGCTCCAGATGCCGCCGCTCCCTACGACCCCCGCCTCAAGGAAGCCCTGACGCTGCTGAAGGGCCGTGACGTAATGCTGGCTCTGCTGATTAGCGGAGGCCCCCCATCCGATCCCGCTGGCGATGCGCGGGCGGTGGAACTCGTTCGGGACATCGCTGACCTGGCTGCCGGGGCGGGCCTGCGCGTCGTGCTCTATCCCCACTCCGGGGAGTGGCTCGAGCGCGTCGAGGACGCGCTGCGCGTAGTCCAGAAGGCGGAGCGCCCAAACGTCGGCGTCATGTTCAATTTATGCCATTGGCTGAAGGTGGACAACGAGGAGAACTTGAAACCGCTGCTGGCGTCCGCCATGCCCCATCTGTTCGCGGTGAGCATCCACGGCGCGGACCGTGCCACGGAGGTCCACGCCGGAACAGGCAATTGGATCCAGCCATTGGACAGCGGCTCGTTCGACGTGGGCGCCCTCCTGGATATACTCGGGGACCTCGGTTACCGGGGCCCCATCGGCCTCCAATGCTACGGCATTACTGGCGACGCCCGGGACCATCTGACGAGGTCCATGGCTGCCTGGTGCCGGTTCACGGAAGAGCGCAAAGATCGTGCCTCCGGTGCGAACCTGCCCTAGCCCCGCGTTCGGGGCTGCTACTCGCCCTTGGCTCCGGCGGCAATCCACATGCGAATGGTGTGGAACTCGGCTTCTGTGAGTTCGCTGGCATCTTTGGGCATTTTGGGGAGGTAGATGCCGCGGATATGGAGAACGACGGGGCTGTTGTCCGGCGCGCCGGGAATGACCGAAGGGCCGGCGTAATCGCCTCCTTTAAGGATGCCCGCGTGGGTGGCAAGGTCGAGGCCGGCCTCCGCAGCATCTCCATGATGGCACGCGAAACAGTGGCGTTCGAGAAGGGGCACAATATCCTTCTTGAACGTGACGGACGCAGCCTCGGCGGGCTCGATGGGCAGGATTTTCGGGGTGTAGTTCGCGTCGACGGGTTCGACGGCGTTGGTCAGGACGGGAGGAACGCCGGCCATCGTCACGCTGGCATAGGCGCCTACGATCGGTGTCGCACCGGAAAGGCCGTCGGCCCCGGCAATGGGCGTGCCGATACCGAACCCATAGACCAATCGTCCGCCGCTGGACCCTGCAAACAGCAAGACAACAGCCAGGACGAAGGCGCCAAGCACTGCAAGTCCTGCGGCAACCCTGCCGCCCGAGCGCGCGCGGAAGTGGCTTACGACGAGTAGAATGCACGTCACGAGGGGCAGGGCCGTCATGGAGTACCCCAGCAGCTGGTGCTGGGTCACTACGGTTTCGATTTCTTCATTGGCCAAGGCCACGAGTTCCCACGCCGCGCGTTGGCCAGTGAATGCGGCGGCCACTGCGGCTAAAAAGGTGAAGAAAAAGTAGACGGCGGCAAACAGACGCATTCCCTGCCACCGTTTGCGGGCAAGAACGGCGGCGAACACCAATGGCAACCCGAGCAGCCCGAGGCTGATGGGCAGGTGCACAGAGGCTCCGTGCAGGGCGTGGGCTGATTTGAAAACTGCAGTCAAATCCATAGGCTGACGATATGTACGGGAATAGGGGCCGTAACTTCCGGTTGAAGAGATTGAATCTCGCTGATCGGCATTTGAGCAGAATTCGCTGGCGAACTTCAACTATTTTCGCAAGCCCAGGCTGGGCAACAAATCGACTTTGATTTTCCCGCCGCAAAATACAGGAATAGCGGCCTGCGGCGTTTTGCGTGGCGAACGGGCTAGTCCCGCGAACTTGATCCTGGACGGCGATGGGTTGCCCGTCGAGCAAACCACGGCATGTTTGAAAGGCTCGGACGATGCGATGAGCGCATTGATATTCATGCCCGCCCCGGCCAGGCCGTCGCCCATTCCGCCTGTGTCCCCGGGGTTTTGAGATCTAGAATGGGTACAACCCCCGCCGGTGAGCGGTCTCGGTCATGTAGACGGTCTCGTTGATCGAGTTGTCTTCATTGTGGACCGTCCTCGAGGTCTCTCCAGTCATGTCCTCGGGCCCGTCCATCACGAGGTTGGATTGCATGTCGCAGGTGAACTCGGCCTGCGCTTGCGGGACATGGTTCATCAGCTCCAGGTCACTGAAGAACTCGTGCCCTTGAACGTTGATCTTTTCCCCGTTCTGTTTGAAAGTCAAGCTGAAATTCACCCCGCTCTCGTATTCTATATAAACGTGGCTGTCGGCATAGAATGTCCATACGCTGGCAGTGGTCTCGCCCGTGTCCGACTCAGCCGACTGCACATCCCACGTGCCAATTACGGACTGCGGGCAACCGCTCGACAGCAAGACGACAACGATCCCCAGCAGGTAGAAGGAGCCCTTGTGCGTGTTCATCTTCTGTGCCTCCCTCTTATGTGTTGTCCGACACCCCTCACCCGGCGGGCAGCGCATGCTCGCACCGTGACCCACAGGAGCAGGCCCTCTGAAGCCGTGCTTGCCCACGTCACGATGCATGCCATGAACATCCCGCAGGAGACGGTTCGATTCTACGCCGCCCGCCCCATTCTGTCCACAGGCGAGAATCGCATGCCGTATATTCACGGAGGCGCAATCTTGGGGCTATGAGCAACGACAAGCCCCTAATCGCCAAATCGTTCGATTTCCGTAAGTTGCAGGCTTTTCCTCCGGCTTGTCGCCGGTGCGGGCCAGGAAGGCTGGCGGCGGAGCCGAACTCGAATCCCTCCGGAAAAGCCCGTCATCTCCCCCTCTGCCGGCGCGCTATTTATCCTCGTCATTCCGCGTTCCGCGGCGGGCATCCCCTTTGGCGTCGAAGGTGTCAAACGGAGTCACGCGGCTGTCCGCTCTTGAGACCGTGGCCTGGCGCTTGATAGAGTCGCCTTGCAGTAGACGGCGTTCAGCACCGCAGGAGCCTACCCTCATGAAAAACGTCTGTGTTGCCGAAACGATGGTCGACGGGAGGTGGCATTGGCTGGCCCTGAAGTCCAGCCCTCGGGTGAGCCTCTTCCTTATGGCCTTACTGGCTTCGCTACTCTTCGGGAGGTTGGCGCCGGGAGCCATGGCCCAGGGCGACCCGTCGCTGCCCAAGGACATGAAGCTGGTGCGCGACGTGCATTATGGCGAGGTCTCCCCCGCGCAGCGGCTAGACATCCTTTATCGGCCCGATGCCGCGGAACCCCAACCCGCCATCGTGCATATCCACGGCGGCGGCTGGTACACCGGCGATAAGGGCGGACCCATCACGCTCGACATGATGCGGCGGTTCGTTGAAGCGGGCTACGTGGCCGTCTCCATCAACTACCGGCTTTCCGACGAAATGCGCTTCCCCGCTGCCGTGGAGGACTGCAAGCTGGCGTTGCGCTGGCTGCGTTTGCACGCGTCCGACTACTGCGTTGACCCCGAGCGCATCGGCGTGATAGGCGGCTCGGCGGGCGGGCATCTCTCCACAATGTTGGCCGTCACGCGTCCCGAAGACGGACTCGAAGGCGGCGGCTGGGCCGGCGAATCCAGCGCGGTGCAGGCGGCCGTGGCTGTTTGCGCGCCCATGGACCTGCGCGAGCCTCTGACTCCGCCACCGGCGGAGGAACCGGACCCCGTAGTAGTCCGTTTTCTGGGCAGCGCAGCCGTCGTGAATGCGGATGCGGCTCGCCGTGCATCGCCCATCTCCTATGTCCGGAAAGATCTTCCGCCGATACTGCTCATTCACGGAACGGACGACAAGCGCGTGGACCCCGGGCAGTCGAAGGCCATGGCGTCCGCCCTGAATGCGGCGGGAGCTCCGTGCGAGCTCATGCTGGTGGCAGGGGGCAAACACGGCATGGGCATTGCGCGAATGGACGAGACCTTCGCGCGGATCCTGGCGTTCTTCGGGCGGTACCTGCAGACGTCCCGCCGCCCCGCCGCGCCCGTGGCGCCCGCGGAAAGCGTGCGGCGTTGGCAGGACGCCAAGTTCGGCCTCTTTGTGCATTGGGGCCCGGCCAGCCTCACCGGCGGTGAGATCAGTTGGTCCCGGGCGGGAGAGCGCCGGGGCTTGCCTGCTCTTCCCCCCGGCAACGTGCCCGTGGCGGAATACGACAACCTCTACCAGCGTTTCAATCCGGCCGCATTCGACGCGGCGAAATGGGTCAGTATCGCGAAGGCCGCGGGCATGAGGTATATGGTCTTCACGGCCAAACACCACGACGGCTTCTGCATGTTTAACAGCGCCCTGACGGACTACGATATCGCGGCCTCGCCGTTCAAGCGAGATATTGTGGCCGAATTGGCCAAGGCATGCCACGAAGGCGGTCTCGGTTTCGGGATTTACTATTCCCTGCCGGACTGGCGCCACCCTGACTATCTGGGCGACAGCCATCGGAGATATGTCGAGTACCTGCATGGGCAGATCCGGGAGCTGTGCAGCAACTACGGGCGCATCGATGTCCTCTGGTTCGATGGCGGCGGCCAGGACGCGCCAGACACCTGGAACTCAGCCGAGCTCCTTTCCATGATCCGCAACCTCCAGCACGATATTCTGATTAACGACCGAATCCCGGGCGCGACGGACTTCAAAACGCCCGAGCAAGTGGTCGGTCGATTGCAGCTCGACGAGCCGTGGGAATCGTGCATCACTCTTGGGCAGCAATGGTCGTGGAAACCGGACGACGACTTGAAGTCCCCGGAGGAATGCATCCGGTTGCTTGTGCGTTGCGCGGGAGGCGGCGGCAACATGCTGCTGAACGTGGGCCCGATGCCTTCCGGCGAGATGGAGCCGCGCCAGGTCAAGCGGCTCAAGAAGGTCGGCGCCTGGCTGCGCGAGTACGGTGACGCCATCTATGGCACGCGGGGCGGGCCCTATGAGCCCAGCTACTGGGGCGTAAGCACGCGAAGAGAGAACAAGGTGTACGTTCACATCTTCGAAGGTTGGGAGAATTCACTTAGCCTGCCCCCCATCGAGCGCAGGATCGTCTCCAGCCGGCTCCTCGGCGGAGGAAAGGTCCGGGTGACCCAGTCGCCTGAAGGAATAACGATCGCCCAGCCGCCGTCAAACCGGCGGCGGCCGGTTTCAACGGTTGAGCTTACTCTCGACGGGCTCGCGGACACCATCCCCGCGAAGCCCGCATGTGTTGGCATGCCCGCAGGCGCCACGGCGGCGAGCTCCAACGTTCGCAGGGGCGAGGCCAAATACGCCTCCGGCAAGGCCGTGGATCACGATGGCATGAGCCGTTGGGCCACCGATGACGGTATCAGGCAGGCGTGGCTGGAAATCCACCTGCCGGAGCCCATCACCTTTGATGTAATCATGATTGATGAGGCTTTTGGTAACCGGATCCGGGCTTTTGAACTCAAGGCCAGGAACGGAGACGTGTGGCACACCTTCTACACGGGCAAAACCGTTGGCCGAAACTGGGCCGGCAGGTTCAACGCCGTCACGGTGCAAGACCTGCGCCTCGAAATCATCAAGGCTTCTGATGGGCCCACAATCCGCGATATCCAGTTTCACTTTGCCGAGCGGTAGTTCCGCGAAAAGGCGTGGTCTTACAGAGTTTGTCCTTGCTGAGGGACAAGGACGTTCGGCAATCAGGCCGTCTGGTGACATTGTCCAGACCCTTCTCATTTCCTGCACCTTCTCCCGCACAGAGCGCGTATGGCGGGAAAGAGCAGCCAGCGTGCACGCGGCTCTGAAGGGTCGAGTCGCGTTTCGCGTCTGTTCCTGGTCTTGGCCCATTGATTCGGCTTAGACGTGCCGTCTGTCCTGGCTGCCGCCGCACTAAGGCGGTTTGATGGATTCTGACAGCGGAGCCGGTTCTGGGTGATCGCGATATTCTGCAACGATAGACGGCGGGCATCGTCCCGGTTACAGCCCTATTGGCGTTGCCGATGGTTGAGGGTATCCCCGAACAGGGAGATGTCGATGGGAACTCAACGCGGCGCATCATTCCATCCGGGAAGCGAGACTGCCGCGCGGTAGTTCGACTCGGTATACAAGGGATTCCGCACCGGCCTGTACAGCCGTCCGCTCTTGGGATTGTCGTCCTGGGTGTAGAGCCACACCTCGTAAGGGTCCCACACGACGATCTCGTCGCGGCAATCGCCAGTCAGGTCGAGGACGTTGTAGCACATGTCCGGATGGCCGTCCGCGGGGAACCGGACGGCGCAACGGCCCCAACCGTCGTACAATCCGCCCCGATCCGGATTGGCGGAAAGCACGAAGAATTCCGCGCCGTCGCCGCGCCAGTTGACGGGCAACGACAGGCTGCCGTACGGTCCCGGTTCCATGTCGTGGTAGACGTTGCCGTCTGCATCGAAGAAGTGAAAAATGCCCTGATTGCCCCAGAAATTGACCGTGACAAGTTCCAGCCCCGGCAAGTCAGGGCGACAATCGGCGATGGCGGGATTCTGCACGTGGCCGAGGTACTCATGCCGGAGAATATTGCCTTTCAGGTCGACGACCAATAGTCCTTCGTCGCTTGCCGCACAGTAGACCTTGGGCGCTTCACCTTCGCGCAGGGATACGATGGCTACGCCGTCACCGTGGTCGCCGATTTGGCCGTCAAGGCGCCACAGAACTTTACCGTCATGATCGATGAGAGAATACCCAAGAGCCATTTCGTCTCTACCGTCCGCGTCGATATCGGCTGCGTAAGGGTAGTGGCCCGTTTTGCACTGTCCCTGCCATAACAACTCGAGCCGATCGTTGTACGCCCAGTAGTTGGTATAGCGGTCCTTGACGATGAGGTCCGCGGCTCGGCCGGTCCCGCGCAGATCGCAGAAGAACAGGCTGTCGCCCAGAAGGCGTTGCGTTTTCCTATAGTCTTCGGGCGTATTCTCTGGGATAGCGGGCGTGGGAATTCTGCGTTTGATCTCACCGGTTCTGCCGTCCGCTACCACCAGCTCCTGGTTCATGCAGTAGACCACCTCGTTTCGCCCGTCGCCATCCGGGTCGTGAATTTGAAAGGCCACGTCGTTGGTTAGCCGGAACTTCCAGACATCCGGTTCGCCAACCTGCCACAGCACTTTTCCATCGAGGGTGACGGCAGTCAAACAGCTGAGTTCACTGGCGCGATCTTTCGGCCCGTGATGCACCATCTGCCCGAAGAGCATATCAATTGCGCCGTCGCCGTCGAGGTCGCCGAAGCGGACATTCCGCCCCACGCCGTACTCCTTGATGCCAAAGCTCTTCCACAGCGACATCTTCGGATTAGCGGCCTGCAATCGCGCCTCTTCCTGGGTCCGCTTCTCGATGGCGTCCCGTATGGAGCGTCCGGTGTCCGCATCGGTCGTTACGCGAATAGGGCCGTAGGTGGTCGGGCCATCAGCAAGTAACGCAACGCCGCCGGTGGAGAAGGTCTTGTCTTGCGCTTCCAGCGCGGGTCCGTTCTCGACGGCTGCGGTGATGCGGTTAGCCGCAACCGTGACAGTCAGATGGATCTCCTGGCCGGGGGCTGCGGCCCAAGGTGTTTGCGCGAGCTGTTCCACGTTCAGTTTGCGAAAGGCCGTACCGTGGTGGACGGTACGTATCACGAAGGCGTCTTTCTCGATGCCTGCGAAATAGAAGCACCGGTCGTTGCGGTACCGTACCGCGATGCCATTCCATCTCACGAGTTCTTCCGGCGTGAAACGCACGTCCACAGTGTAGTCCGTCCATGCACGATCGCCGGCTGACAGCATCATGTGGTAATCCTCGGCCTTGTTGGAATACATCTGCGCAATCCGGCTCTCGCCGCTCTGTTGCACGACGCGCCACCCGCGTTGTGACGCCGGGTCTGACTTGAAGGTCGATACGGTCCAGTAGCCGGTTGGGGCGGCAATCGGCAGGTATTGATACTCCATCTCGGCGCCCACGACATCGAACATGAGTCCGGAGGGGTAGGAAGAATAATCATCCTCAAGCAACACCGTTTCGGACAGAGGTTCTGAGGCATCGCAGGCCACGCAGACAGCCCACAATAGACCCGCCGTCAAGATGGTCATGCACCGTTTCATGTTGTTTCCTCTGCAATAGTCCGCATTCCCTGGGCAGGGGTGCTCGGTTCGGACGCCATGTTGCCGGGGGCGGACCGTCCCAAGCCTGCCGGCATCATAGCCCACAATCGGTCAACTCGGCTAGAATGGGTTTCCGGCTGCCGCGCACGAACCGACGCGGCCCGTGCGAGCTCCAAACCTATAAGGATTCACCGATGAACCGCATCATGACGCCAGGCGGATTTCGCCCCGCACTCGTGGCCGTTTTCCTGTTGGGTGGGCTGTGCAGCGTGCATACCGATTGCTACGCCACCCCGAGGGTGTATGTAATTGGCGATTCCACGGCCGCCTCATATCCCACCGAACGCTACCCGCTGACGGGGTGGGCACAGGTGCTTCAGGAATTTTTCGACCCCGAGGTCCTACAAGTCGAAAACAGGGCGCGAAGCGGACGCAGCGCGAAAAGCTTCATGGAGGAAGGCGCGTGGGCACGGGTCGTGGACGAGTTGAGCCGCGGGGATTACGTTTTGATTCAGTTCGGCCACAACGATTCGAAAGTGCACGATCCGGCGCGATACACCGATCCTGACACGACCTATCGAGACTATTTGATTACTTACATTCGGGAGACGCGGGGGAAGGGGGCGATACCCATCGTGCTGACCTCCATCAACAGGAACGCCTGGACTAGCGAGACGGTGATGGAAGAAACCCTTGGAGGATATCCGGAGACGGCTCGCGACGTAGCGAGGGAGATGGATGTCACGCTGATTGACCTTCACGCGATGACCAGAGGGCTCTTTGAAAGTCTGGGCCGCGAAAAGACCAGCGCATTGTTCATGAACCTGAAGAAAGGGGCCTTCCCTAACTACCCGGAAGGCTATGCCGATAATACGCATCTGCAGGAACGCGGTGCGCGGGTGGTGGCGCAGTTGGCGGCGGAGGCCATCGCGCGCTGGAAACCGTCACTCAGGGAGGCCCTCTCTCCCGGTCATCGCCTGGTTCCAGCGTTTCCCGGGGCGGAGGGATTCGGGAAATGGACTCAGGGCGGCCGGGGCGGTGACGTCTATCATGTGTCCACGCTGGCTGATGCAGGGCCCGGGTCGTTGCGGGAAGGCGTTGACACCGCTGCAGCCCCGAGGACGGTCGTGTTTGATGTGTCCGGCACAATCGAACTCAAATCGACGTTGTCCATAGAGAACAAAGCCTTCATGACGCTGGCGGGCCAGACCGCCCCCGGTGATGGCATCACGATCAAGGACTACGGTCTTCAACTGAAATCTTCTCGCGATATCGTCATTCGCTATCTCCGATTACGATTGGGAGATAAGAACAAACCGCCTTCTGGACCCGATGTGATGACGGTGGACTACTGCGATAATGTCATCATTGACCACTGTTCGTTGAGCTGGGGCATTGACGGCAATCAGGACATGCGCGGGTGTACGAACTATACGATGCAGTGGTGCATTCTGAGCGAAGCGCTGAACAACAGTATCCATCCCAAAGGGCCGCACGCCATGTGCGCATCTTTCCGGCAACCCCGAAGTAATATCAGCATCCACCACAATCTGTTTTCGACGAGCCGGGACCGCCATCCCACTATCGGCGGCAACGAAATGAAACCGGAGGTGATCGTCGATTTCCGCAACAACGTCGATTACAACTGGTCCGGGGCCGCAAACGTGACCGACAGCCAGACCAATCTTATCAATAACTACTTCAAGCCGGGCCCTGAAACCGATGCCGCCGCCCTGCCCATCGCCATGAAGACGCTCGTACCGAAGAAAGCCCACGGCTACATGGCCGGCAACATATTCGAAGGCCGGGAAGACCTTAACAAGAACAACTACGCCGCCGTCGACTTTACGCGCTGGCTGGGCCGAGGCAAGTATCGCTACGACGGAACGCTTCAAGACTGGATGGTCGAACAGCCGTTCGAAGTCGGAGGCTACGCGCCTGCGACACAGTCCGCTACGGATGCGTATGAGATGGTCCTGGCGAGGGCGGGCATGTCGCTGATGCGAGACGCCGTGGATGAGCGCGTTGTCGAAAACGTGCGGACTGGACAGGGCCGCCTCATCGACTCGCAGGATGAGGTAGGCGGCTGGCCGCTGCTGAGGTCCGCGCCCGCGCCCATAGACACAGACCGAGACGGAATGCCGGACGCGTGGGAATGCACACACGGGCTGAATCCGAACTGTGGGGAGGACGGCGCACAAGATGCCGACGCCGACGGATACACAAATCTTGAGAACTACCTGAATTTCCTGACGCCCTAGGCGCTCTTTCCCGGCGCGATGTTGGCAAGTTCGAGTAGCAAAGAGAGTAACGACATGCGGCCGCGCGGTTGCTAGAAATGGCGCAGTGCGCCCGCAGCCAGGGCGTAGGCTAAGGGGGTGAAGCTCGTGGTGAGCGGAACGGGTACGGGGCTTCTCATGGCACGATGAACAGAGCGCGTAAGAGGAGGTTCTCTGGATTCGGCCTCAGAATTTCGGTCGTCAATCCAACCGAGATTCGCGCATCTACGTTCGCCTGAGTTGCCTTAAGGTCGTAGCTGGGTTTTACTATCCGGTGGCGCTTCCGGCAGGACCAGTTGTTTCTCTCGAGCTAAGTGATTGAGCCATCGCAATTTACACGCTGACGGCAGCGGCTCTTCCGGAGCTGTTGGTTTCGCCGGTCAGCGGCCTTAGCGGTCCCGTGCGCCCCATCAATGCCCAGTTTCGGAGCAAGCGCATTGACCTTGGCGTTGCCGCGCGGCCAGACCGGAACGCAGGGGGCGGTTCAGTCCTTGAACTGGAACGAGAACACGTCGGCGTCTTTCATGACGAACCGGAGCCGCACGGCCTTGCCCGCGAGCGCGGCGAGGCCAGCCCCTTCTTTCCACGCAACGGCGCGAGCAAGCGAATCGCCGAAGAGTTCGGGCGTCTCATCCAGCGTGAACCCGGGCAGCGGCTTGCCTTCCGAGTCCTGAAGCTCGATGCGGATACTGCCGGCCGCCGAGGTGGAGAAGTTCAACACCAGGTTCTTGCCGGCGAACACGAAGGGCTTCGTGACCAACTCGCCGCCGGACATGGGCGCGTTGACGGAAACAAACCCGTCGAGCCGCAAGGTAAACCGGCGCAAACGGCAACTCGGTTTCCAGTTATTTTCGATGCAGTAGACGGATAGCTCGTTTGGCGCATTGGGCACATCCGATTTCGTCTCGATGATGCCCCAGTTCTGATAACCGTCGCCGTAGATCCAGTTGTCATTGCGTTCGATGCCCGGACGCACAAACGCCTCTCCCCAACGCTTGAAAACGAGTCCGTCGCGGCTGCTCATGAACAGCCCGTCCGTAATTGCCGTGCCATAGCGTTCAACGGCCTTGGCGCGCCGGTGCCGGTGATCGGCATCGGGCAATGCTTCCATTGAAGGCGACCAGGCCCTCTCCGTGTACCGCGTAGGGAATCCGAGCAGGATGTGGGGCGCACGGTAGTAGGGCGCCACCTGGTTCGTGTACAGGGCTTCATCGGGCGCGCCGGGAAACTGCAGCATCACCGGCTCAGTCCAGTTCTCAAAATCGGGCGAGGCCGACATCCGGATGTCGCGGACCCCATTGTGGAAATCGCGAATATACGCGCGGTAGACCTTGTTGACGGAATCCCAGAAAGCAATGTTCTGGGTATCAAACGCGCCCTTGGTGATGATGGGATTCTTCGCCATAGGCGTCCAGTGGATTGCGTCGGGCGATTGAAACGCCCATAGCGTTCCATTTGCGAGGGCAACGCATTTATACCTGGCCTCGGGTTTGCAGTCCGGATTGGTGTCGATGAACGGGTCGAAGTCATGCGCACCTTCGCCCATCCATACGATGTTGTTCTCCTTGGAGCCGTTGAATTCGAACAGGCCCAGATTGGGCTTGGCCCAATGGACGCCGTCCGGGCTCTCTGCATACCCGCAAAACAGGGGATGTTTGTCGCTGATGCCGCCTTCCGGCAGCACCTCGATGTCGGCCATCGTGTAGTACATGCGGAACAGGCCGCCATCCTTGAACACCGTGTGGTAGTCGCACATGCTGCCTTCCCATGGCTGGTCATGGACAATCGCGACTTCCCGCGGCACGGGGTGCTGCAACTGAAACGAAGCGCCGCCCGCCAGGCGTTCAACCAGATAGTCGTCCACCATCAACTCAAGACGCGACCCGATATCCACGGCGGGGGGTTGCGCCAGGAGAGCTGCGGCCGAAATCACTGCGCTTATCATCATTGTTGGTCAATCTCCTCTTGCGGGGTGGCAATGAACATAGCGTGCCCTTCGTCAAACACCCTGCAGGCATTTCCCCTGCTGAGGGTCGCGCACGACTGATCCTGCCCGCATGGCGTTGCGTATTCAAGGCCGGCCTGCACGCGAATTCGGATCAAAGGACCGCGCATTGCGGGTGGTGTGGTTGCTGAGAACTCGCCCTTTGTGCGCCGGTTTCCTGGCCGCGATGTTCACGTCTCGCGCGGCCTGTTGAAACGTCCAGAGGGTGGGCCGTAGGATTTGTTCAAGTGCTCGCAACATGCGGAGGATGCGGACGTGTGGAGTGACAAGCCAAGGATGGGGCTCGTGGCGGCGTACGCGCCGATGGAAGTCGGGTGGCAAGAAGCGCCGCGGCTCCTCGAACAAGCTCACGCGGCATTGAAGGGGTTGCCGCTGGATGTCGTTCCCGTGCTGCGGCCCGTGTTCGATGTGCCCACGGCGCTCCAAGCGGCAGAAGCTCTTTCAAAGGCACACGTGGAAGCGGTGGTTTGGCTGGCGGCGACCTGGGCACATGACAGCTTGGCGGTCGATTTCCTGCGAAGTTGTCCGGTTCCCCTCGTGGCGTGGGGCATTCCCGGAATGGACACCGGGTCGCTTTGCGGTTCCCAGCAATTGGTCGAGGTCCTGACCGAGTTGGGCCATCCGCGCGAATTCGTCCACGGACCGATTGACCATGCGGACGTCCAGGCTCATATCATGAGCGCGGCGAGGGCTTCCGCCGCGGCCTCTCGCCTGAAGAAGGCGCGCTTCGGCATGCTGGGTCACCGCACCATCGGAATGATGGAAGTGACATTTCACGAGTACGACCTGTTCGAACAGTTCGGCGCGTTGGTCCGTTTCAAGGGTGCCGATGAGCTGCGCGCAGCCATGGATGCAGCGAATGCAGGCGATGCCGGGGCGATCTGGGCGCAAACAAAGAGCCGGTGCGGATTGTGCAACGCGGACGACGTGAGCGGCGTCACTGCCGCACGCTGCTACCTTGCCCTTCGCGCTTGGATTGAGACCGATCGATTGGCGGGGATTGCGGTCGGCTGCTATCCGGACCTCATGGGAATCGCTTGTCTCGCATGCGGTTGGCTGGCCGAGGAAGGAATTGTCACGTCCTGCGAAGGAGACATGAATTCGCTGATTCTGACCGCCGCCATGCACCTCATGTCCGGACAGCCGGTTCACAATACGGACCTTCTTTTCGCGGACGAACACGACAACACCTGTACCATGAGTCATTGCGGCTCGTCGGCCATTTCCCTCGCGGGGGACGCCAAGTCCGTGCGTCTGGAGCGGGTCCGCCTGATGGAGCACGGCGTGGCGGCCCACTACTCCGGCGTTCCGGGGCGGGTCACGATCGCCAATCTCTGCGGGCGAAAGGGCACGTACCGGTTGACCCGCTATACGGGCGAGGCGGTTCCGACCGGTATGGTGTTTCCTGGGATCCCGGTCAAGGTGCGGCTGGACGCGCCCTTGGAGCGGTTCTTGAGGGAGACAGCCGATTTCGGTACGGGGCATCACTGGATGGTCGCTTACGGCGACCTCTCTCGTCCATTAGATCAGTTCGCGCGGATGACCCATCTGAAGATTTTCCCGTAGTCCTTTGAGCACGGGCCGGGTTTCTCGACCCTATGGGACTGGCGGAAGGGTCCCGCGCGAACGATAACGCCTCATATCGTATCTGGAATAGGCGCCATTTCCACGTCTTCGTCCGGCGAGGGAAGGCGTTTGTACCACGAGAAGTACAGGATGATGGCGGCCACGCCCAGTTCGGCGAATGACAGGGCCGCTGCCATCCATTGCCTCGTGCACAAGTAGCAGGACGCCATGAAAAGACCGTGTAGGCCCGCCGCGCCCACCAACGCCGAGAACAGATCCCAGCCGAAGGACTCGCGCCCAAGGGCTGGCGTCTCCTCGAGTGCCGCCTTCTTCACCGGCCCCCACCAGCCCGCGGGGCGGATTCGGGTGTAGAATTCCTTCAACGTCTCGATTTCCGTGGCTGGCGTAAGAAGAGAAGTGAACACGCTGCTCAGCGTACTCACGCCGAACAGCACAGGGAAACTGACATAGAGCGGCGCATCGCCGAACCAGAGCGCCGCCGCCAGCGAAGAACCGACGCCGGCCAGCGTTCCTACCGCGTAGCCCCACCCATTGAATCGCCACCAGAACCAGCGGAGCACGTTCGGCATCAACACGGCCGTCCCGAGCGTCATCATGATCCAGCCAAAAATGGTGTCAATATTGCGCGCCTGAATCCCCACCGCAATGCCCACCGCGATAATGGCCACGCCACACAAACGGCCGGCATTGACCAACTCGCGCTGTGACGCGTTCCGGCGCAGCAGGTTCTGGTAGAAATCGCGTAGAAGATACGACGAGCCCGCATTCACCGTCGAAGAAAACGTGGACATGAAGGCGGACAGCAGTCCCGACAGCACCAGCCCCTTGACCCCCACGGGCAGCATGCCCCCAATCACCACGGGATACAGGTTCTCCGGATGCTGCAGGTCTCCCCCATAGGTGCACACACCGATGGTGGCCACCGCCGCTGCCACCATGAACATCGGCGTCATCGCAACGCCCCACAACATGCCGGCTTTGCAGGCATCGCGCGGGCTCCGTGCAGCGAGGAACCGCTGCATGTCGTACAACTGCTGGGGACCGCCCAGGCACAAAAACACCCCTTTGGCAATCCACATGATGCTCACCAAGGCGAAGAGCTGGTACCCGGCCGTTAGTTCCCAATGCTCCAGCCGCGGCCAGTGCCACAACGGCGTCATGCCGAACCAGTCCCGCGGAAGATTCGCGGCCAGCGTCTCCGAAGAAGACGTGGCGATGGACTGGCCAATCAGGACAAAGGACCCTATCAAGATCAGGCAAAACTGGATGAAGTCCGTCACGATAACGCCAAATAGTCCCCCCGAGATGGTGTACAGCCCCGTGATCGTCATCAAGGTGATGGCCAGTGTATGGCGCGAATACTGCGGGAAGAACAAGTGAAGGAAGCTGCCGCAGCCGAACTCGTCGAACCCGATGAAGGCTACTGCGATGGTCACCGCGAGCACCCCGTACGAGAGCCGTGCAAACTCGCCCGCTACCCCGCCGCCGAACCTGATCAGCATCCACTCCGCCCCCGTAACTACCTTGCTCCGTCGCAGCCATTTGCCCATATAGGCCGCAAAAAAGGCCATCGCCACATAGCCCCACTCCCATTGGAGGAACATCGCGCGTGGTCCCATGATGTAAAAGAAGGCAATTGTCCACATCACGCCGGTCACATCAAAATACGAGGCCGTCCCGGAGAGCCCGAGCATCCACCACGGCAAACGCCGGCTGGCCAGGAAGTACGAATCCACATTGCGGGACGCCAACCGCGAGAGGTAGACCCCCGTGATGACGATTCCGGCGAGATAGACGGCAATGATACCCAGATCCAGCGCCGACACCCGGATGGTATCCAACTTCAACGGATCGAGATTCCCCATGCGGACCTGCCTGTGATTGCTACGGATTTCTTTTCAGCCACGCTGCGGCCGTCGAAACCATGCCACTCGACCAGTCCCCCTCGGATTCGGCGAGAGGCGAAGCCACTCAAACATACCTCAAGTGAGGATGTCCCTCAAGCTGCCGCATCTGGATGTCACCTTGGCATACGCCTTCTTTTCAAGGTAGGATACTTCTCTTGGCCGGGCGGTGGAGGCAGTCAACGAATCAGAGAGGAAGACAACGATGAAAACACGAGCTTTATTTTTTGGTGTCGCGGCAGTATGCTGCGTGGCCTTGCCGGTTCTGGCCGAACCGGCTCCCGAAGCAAGCGGCGACGCGTTCATGGGCGAGTATGAGGGGGTCTTTCATTGGGTCGGGCGTCCCGACATTCCTGCCAAAGGCTTGATCGTCGCTGAAGGCCCGGGCTTGTACCGCATGGTGGCGCAGTGCCAGGGCGAAGGAAATCAAATCAACCAGGTGGAGCTTCACGGACAGCTTGTGGGCCCCCGCGTCACCTTCCATGGTTACACAGGCTCGGGCTTGTGGGATGCCGAGGCCGCCCAAGACATGCTGAAAGCGACCGGGTCGTACGACACCTCGTTCGAACTCAAGAAGGTCGACCGGCATTCGACGACCGAGGGGCAGGCGCCTCCGGAAGGCGCCGTGGTGCTTCTTCCTTATGAACCGGGCAAAGCCCCGGACATGAGCGCCTGGACCAATGGCAACTGGAAAGCCTACGACGACGGCAGCATGGGGGTCCAGCCCGGCTCGGGGCCGAACACCACCAAAGAAAAGATCGGCGACTGCACACTCCACCTGGAATTCTACATGCCCCTCATGGCGGGTGACTTTGGCCAGGGGCGAAGCAACAGCGGCGTGTACCTGCAGAACAGGTACGAGGTTCAACTGTTAGACTCCTTCGGCGTGCTGCCTCAAACAGCAGGCGATTGCGGTGGCTTGTACGACATTTCCACGCCGCTTGTCAACGCTTCGCTTCCACCCGAGCGCTGGCAGACGTACGACATTGAATTCCGCGCAGCCCGTCTCAACGATGACGGTTCGCAGAAGGAGCCTGCCAGAGTGACATTGCGACACAACGGCATAGCCATCCAGGACAACGTTTCACTCGCGGGGCCCACACCCGGCGGCACCGCGGGACCCGGCGCAAAGGAAGACATTCTGCACCTTCAAGACCATGGCAACCGGGTGCGGTTCCGGAACATATGGTATTTGCCGCTGAAAGACTGAGTGGTTGGCGCGGAACGAAAGCCCGTTACGGAGTCTATGTGCGAGTGGAGGATGAGGTTTCTTGGCGCATGGGATTCCGGCATCTGTCTGAATACTGGAGGGGGAGGGGCTGATGAACGCCCCTCCCTCCTCGCTCTTCTTCACTTTGTGTGGCCATGTCTCAGGCGCGACGCGCCTGCTGGAGTCAGTAGACTACTTCTTGCAACCGGCTCTAGATTTCTTGGCGGCGGGTTTTTTCGCTGCTGACTTCTTCTTGGCTACGGGTTTCTTCTTTGCCACTTTCTTCTTAGCTGCTGGCATCTTCTGTCTCCTTGTTACCTACTCAACACAACAACCTATCCCCCTACCACATAATGTAGCACATTTCACTAAGATGCGCAATATGTTGTATGACCAGAAGTCTCCCAGAGTTTTCGCAGTCTCGGCACTCATCGATCTCTGAATGCCCAGAGGTCGAGTTGGGCGGGGTTCGGGACTCTCGGGGCCACTTGGGGCATACCCGGATGACGGGCGAATAATGCGTGTAGACCATCCGCCAAGGCGTAAAACTTGAAGCCGGGTATTTCTGCCAATGCGCGGGACCGTCGCCCAGCACCTGACGCTGGACGGCCCATAATCCCTTCGGCGCTGGAATTGTATCCAGGGCGGCACTTTTCACGGTGGAGTTGTCGGTTTGAGTATCTTCCGCTATCATCGGTAGTCGGTCCGGGGCTGAACGCGGGACAACGCAGAGGGAGCATCCATGAGAATCGCGAAGACCTGTTTGATTGCGTGCGCACTGGCCATGACCGCCAGCAGCCAGCTTATGCTTTCGGGGAACGAGGCCAAGATCGATCTCACCAGCGGCACGGCGGTCGTGCTGCCTGACGCGCCGCCGGATTCCCTTTCCATCCTGAACTTCTCGACGTTTCCGCCGAAGGTCACGCACATCGACAACGTCCGGAACAGCGTAATCGGGCCGCCATCGAACATCGCAATCACGCCGGATGAACGGCTGGCGCTTATCGCGAGTTCGACGTTGCCGGACCCGAAGAACCCCGGCAAGTGGATTCCTGACAACGTAATTCACGTGCTGGATTTGACCGCGGACCCGCCCGCGATAATCGGCCAGATTGAAACGGACGCGCAGCCTTCGGGCATGTCCATCGCGCGAGACGGAAGTTGCGCGCTCGTGGCCAATCGCGCGGCGGGCACCATCTCGATGCTGTCCATAGACGGCAGGAAAGTGGCCGTCAAGCAGACGGTCAAGGTGTGCGAGCCCGAGGACCAGGTGTCGGATGTCTCGATCAGTCCGGACGGGACCATGGCCGTGGCGAGCGTGAACGCCGGCGGATACCTCGCCGTGCTGACAATCGAGAATGGCAATCTTGCGCTGACCGACCGGAAGTTTTCGGTCTGCGGCGGTCCCTATCGCTGTGTGATCAGCCCTGACGGCGCCTTTGCGCTCACGGCCGGCTCCGGGCAGGGGTTTCCCGACGAGGACACGTTAACGGTGGTCGATCTCAAGTCGGACCCGCCCCGCACGAGCGACTATGTCCCCATTGGGTCCGGGCCCGAGTCCATAGAGATTAGTCCAGATGGCAAAATGGTAGCGGCGGTTCTGATGGAAGGGTCCAATCTCGCGAAAGACGACCCCCGCTACGAGGAGCATGGCAAGCTCACGATACTGGCGCGCAGGGGAAGAACCTTCGAAGTCGTCCAGACCTTGCGGACGGGGCCGATACCGGAGGGGGTGGCATTCTCGCCGGACGGGAAATACCTCGTCGTGCAGTGTCACCCCATCCGCGAGTTGTGGTTGTATCGCGTCGAAGGGGAAAAGGTGACGGACACGGGCGAGCGCGTCTCCGTTCCGGCGATGCCTTCGTCACTTCGCGCGGCGGAGAAACCTTAGTTAGACGCACCCGCCATCGGGATTGCGCGAATGATTGAAGGTGGCATTCAAGCGGAAGCTGGCGCGTTCGGGTAGCCGGTAAAGCTCACCGCCGGGCGATTGCATGGGCGAGGTGTTCCCGTGATTGCGCTCACCAATTCCCCCAATCGCAAGAATCCCTTCGGCGGCGCCGCGCGTCCCTACCCGCTTTGACCACGCGAAGAAGCCGCCCCCTCGCATTCCATGATGCGCCAGAGCACGTCCGGGGCCAGAGAGCGCTTGAAAAAGAAGCTCGACTGGACCGATTTGAAGCTTGAGCGCCAACTCGACGCGATTGGGGTCGGTGCGGTCGACATGGAGTGGGGCGGCAAGCGAGTCCAGGAGCTGCGCGAAGAGCACGAATCGGCTAACAACGAGCCCAAGAACTTATCAGACGCTAACACCGATGCCGAGGTCTATTCACGCCCCCGAGAGCATCTGCTCGAGCCCGGGTGTGCTCAAGAGACTCTTCCTTACCCCCGAGAGCGCGGTGGCCGAGCGCTGCGTATGCTATCTTGTTGATGAGATTGTAGTTAACGGCACAGACGTGCACATCCGCGGGAACACAACTGCCTTCCTGAACACCCTCGCACAAAAGAACAATGTGAGAACCGGATGTTTACCAGTTCTCACATTGGGTCATGACTGGCTCCGCGTAGTGCGATCACCGCGAAAGGCCGCTCACGTGTGGTACACGAAGCCAGTCCGGCGTGTTGTCAGAAGTCGAATCACGGCGCATACGGTTGCTCCCGCCTGATCGCCTCCGTCTTCGTGCTGGTCAGTGGAAGGTCGGCTTGCTTCCTAGCCGCGCCATTCGCCCGAGCTTACGTTCTTTGCCCATAGCCGGCCAGCCAACTTGCCAACATGATGCTGTCCATGCCGCAGACCGTATAGGATTCTATGCAACACCACGTCAAATTTCCTCACATCCGTTCCCTCCCCATAACCATCTTCTTCCGTCAAGTCCGCATCTACCATCTCATCCAGTCGTTGTGCGACATGAACCCTTGCGGCACAGAGAAGATCAAGCAGTTCATGCTTGCACATGAGACGCCCGGGATCGCCGAACAGACGCGGGTCTATGTCCACGTGCACGGGGCATCGCTCGAAGGGCTTGTCTTTCTTCCCGACGAAATTGTCACACCAGAAAAGGGCATGGTAAGCCTCATGCCAATAGGCGGGCTTCGAGTCCGGATCTCGCCATAGGGCATCGGGGCACTGCTCCACGGCGGCTTTCAGCATGTCAAAAGAGGCCTCATATTGTTGCCGCAACTGCTCCACGACGAATCGCAAATTTTGCATCTGTCTCTTAGCCCGCATCGTATGATCCTTACGGTTTGGAATCGGTTGCGTCGGTCCGCTTATCGATGCCATCCTATCATGTCCTGATATTCGAAGCGGCCAGGAAGTTCGCTGGAACATAGACTAGTCAACATGCGGCGTGGCCCCGCTTAGTCTGTTGTGAGATTGAAAAAGAAAGGGTTGCGCATGAAGCGCAACCTCTGACGAATTCATGGCTCCCCGTAGTGCGATCACAGCGAAAAGCCCCCTGCGGCTGGTACGTAGCGCGAATGCACCGCCACTCCGCGGGGCATAGGACAATATACGCAGTTACGTCTAAGAGCGCGCAATAAGGACGTTCTCGTTTCTCTTGTGGGCGCTTTCGTGAAAGACGGTGGCCCAAAATTGCACGTAGCGATGTTTCCTGTTTATGATCTATACTTTGCTGGTTCTTGAGAATCAAGAGTATTAACCCGTTCCTTTAGGGGATTAGCCCGATTCCTCCTTGATTCTAAAGATCGGGAGATGCAGACGAAGAGAGCGAGGTGAATCATGTCAGTAGGTTTGCCGTATCTGGCCGCGCCGACGAACATATCGAAAGCATTGGAGAAAATACGAACAGCGCCAACCCCTCCAAAGGTCACTCAGGATTTCGTTAAGACGAAGCTCCAGATTCCAAGCAGTTCCGGGAACCAGATGACTGCCTATCTCAAGAGGATCGGGCTGGTGGCTGCTGACGGATCTCCTTCGGAACTGTACACACAGTACCGTAACCAGAAGACGGCGGGAGTAGCGATTGCGAAGGCAATCCGAATCGCCTACGCGCCGATCTATGAGCACAATGAGTACGCGCACGATCTATCCGACGAAGATCTGCGTGGCTTGATCGTTCAAGTCACTGGTTGGGCCGAGGACGCTCGTAGCGTTGACCTAACACTGAAGTGCATTTCGCTCCTCAAGGCTCAGGCCACGTTTGATGCCGGAGAAGATGTCACTAAGGCACAAGAAACGGAACAGGAAAGGTCTATTCATGTGGCTCAGTCTTCTGTACCCGCTCTCGTCCCACAAACTCCGCAACGTTCTGACGCGCCGCATAAAAGAATGGGAATGAATCTCTCGTATACTATCAACCTGAACCTGCCTCCGTCCACTGACATTGCTGTGTTCAATGCAATCTTTAAGAGTCTTAAGGAGAACTTGCTGAAGGACATCGATGAAAATGCAGGCTGAGAACCTAATCAAATTGTTTGGAATGACGACCCAACTCGTTTCGGAGGAGCTGACCGCGGTAGGCGAGAGATACGCGCTTGATCTCGGCCATTTACCCCGATCAAAACCGGATGAGAGCGAGTACTACCCCCAGTTCGAGCAAAGCGTCCGTATCGAGGCAGCCAGAATGGCCGCCTATTACGAAACTTTCTACTGTCTGGAGAAGTCCATACGCAAGCTCATCACTGAGCAAATGGAGGACGAACCGGAAGACTGGTGGGCAACGGGCAAAATCCCTCAAGCCGTAAATGACGAAGTCAAGAAACGGATCAAAAAAGAGATTGACGCTGGCGTTACACAACGCTCCACCGACAAACTTGATTACACGACGTTCGGCGAGCTTTCGAGCATCATTGCTGCGAACTGGGACGTCTTCAGTAGCGTGTTCGTCAGTCCGAAGGCGGTTGAAAAGGTGCTCGGTAGCCTTAATACACTGCGTGCACCTATCGCTCACTGTACATCCATATCCGAAGACGAAGCACTTAGGCTCCGTCTGACAGTCAGAGATTGGTTTAGAATGATGGGTTCCGGCAAAGTGCTGGAAGATATGGGCTGATGGCAAAGCAGGCTCCTCAGTTCGCGGGGATGGAAGAGAAGGACGCCGACGGATTGAAAGACTTCACAAAACCGGTACCTCAAGCGCTGCTTGACATCGAAGAGAAGAACCGTTCCAACCTCTTCGGCTGGAGAGGGCAGTTTTCGCCACAATTGATAGAAGCTCTTCTGCATGCTTACTGTCCAGTAGATTCCACGGTTATCGATCCTTTCGCTGGCAGCGGAACAGTGTTGGGAGAGGCCGCGAGGGCACACCTTGCCGCGTTTGGCTTTGAGATCAACCCATCGGCATGGAGCTTTGGCAAGATCTACGAGATGACCAATCTCGCGCCTTCAGCGCGGTCGGCACATCGGAGTATGTGGAACGTACTGTAGATTCGGAGCTTACCGAAGCAAGACGGCTATTGAAGCCAGAAGAATGGAGACCCGCCTTGGCAGAGACTCCAAGCTCCGTGGGGACACATCAGCAAGCACCTCTCGTCCCATCGAATAGTGATGAAAACTGGGGCGTCGATGTGTGGATACTAACCGCACTGGGGGGAGGCACTGCGTTGGCCATAGCTTGGTTTGTTCAGAAGAGAAGGCGAGCGAAGGGTTA